>PJUC01000025.1_pt1 | contig 230677 bp, 200 predicted proteins | sample 1512161 | NCBI WGS metagenome assembly PJUC01 (sample SAMN08177676, study PRJNA422409) | Soil metagenome, whole genome shotgun sequencing project. | isolation source: Soil enriched on filter paper | place: USA: Madison | collected 2015-01-15 | reverse complement strand
CTACCAGTCTATCTTTCAGCTTATTTTTTAAGAACTACCCGTCCCTCGAACGGAGTGCAAAGATAAAGCCTTTAACCCGGGCTTTCCAAATCTTTTTTTCAAATCAATCAATATTATTATTCGCAATACTACCAAAGCCAATGACAGAAGGGATTACATGGTAAATGTGGGGCAAAAAAAAGATGCCAAAAGGAAAGATTTGCGGCCTGATTAATGCGGATTATGAATAACTGCTGCAGGTTATGATATAATAGATATAGCCTTAAATCAACCGTTTATAAGAAAATGCTACCGTTTATAAGCTTTTAGCGGCAAATGTCAATAGAAATAAACAATTTCAACTAAAGATTGCGCAATTAGTTTCATTCATTGTTTACCTTTAAATATCAACAACTTATGAAGTTCCCTTTCTTATCATTACTCGCCGGCTTAAGCCTCTGCGCCTCCTTTAATCTACAGGCGCAAACGGTAACCGCTACTTTTCAACCCGGACCATGTGTAGGTAAAGATGCCCACATCTGGACCCTGGATGGAAATTGTATTCCCTCCGGCTACACCACCACTCCTGCAGATCTGAATACTGGAGATAGTTCTGAATTAACCGCCTTGGACTGGACCTGGTCTTCCGGCGGCTGTGGCAGCGGCACTCAGCGTAGCCTTATAGAATTTACCGAGCTGGCCACCATACCACCCGGTGCCACTATAGTATCAGCAAAACTTGAATTGTTTGGTGTTCCTATTTCCTATATATCACATGGCAATAGCTATTATCCGGGCAGCCCCTACCCCAACACGAATCCTACACAATTACATCTGGTAACGGGTCCATGGGGCGAATCTACGGTAACCTGGAATACCCAACCGACATTCAATGCCACACCGCTCTTTACCATTCCGACAAGTACTTCACGCTATAGTTATAATTATACCAATACAAGCCCTGCCCTCGTAGCTCAGGTACAGAACTGGGTCAATTTTCCTTCTTCCAACCACGGGTTATTGATGAAACTGGTAACAGAGGTGCACTACAGAAGTATGGTATTCGCCTCAAGCGATCACCCGGATCCAAACCTAAGGCCTAAATTAACGGTTGTCTATTCTAATCCTTGTAATGCTAACTTTAGCTTCAGCTCTTCCAGCATCAATGCCTACCAGTATACCTTTACTGCAGCGGACCCAACCGGCACAAACACCTGGTCGATCAGCCCCGCCGGCGGTGCTACGCCGCCTACAGGAAGCGGCTCAAGTTTTACTACAACCTTCTCAGGCCCGGGTACTTTTATGGTTACCTTAACCCATACCTCAACATCGGGTGTAACCTGTAAGCGCAGCATTTACTTGTGTGTTAGCCAAAACTCGATAGGTACAATGGCTGCAACGGCGCCATCTGAAGCGATCCTGGCCCCTGAAAGAAAAATCACGGTCAGCCCTAACCCGGTAACCGCGTCTTGTGATGTACACTACCAGGCTTTGGAAGCAGGAACAGTACACCTAAACGTCTTCGACCTGTTTGGCAAAAAAGTATATGAGCAAAAATCAGCCGTACAGGAAGGTGCCAATAAGCTACAGCTGCCTACGCAAAACCTGGCCGCAGGGACTTACATCATCCAACTTAATGACCAGGGGCAAACCTTCAATGAACGTATTGTAAAACAATAAGTTAGCTACTAAAAGTATTTTAGCGTCAGGACAAACAGATTTGCTGTTTGTCCTGATTTTTTTGTACTTTAGAGAAAACCTAAAATGCTACACGCTGTAATTATTGATGATGAACCGGATGGTATTGCGAACCTGTCTTTCTACCTGGAAAAGACCGGAGGGATAAAAATAATGCGCACCTTCTGCGATGCTGAAGCCGCCATTAGCTATCTGAATCAACACCGGGTTAACGTGGTATTCTTAGATATCCATTTAAAAGACCGTAGCGGCTTCGACCTATTAAAACAGCTATCTACACAGTATTTTGCCCTGGTTTTTGTAACCGCCTATGATAAATATGCAATAAGAGCTTTCCGGGCTAATGCTGTTGACTATCTTTTAAAACCCATTGATGAAGATGAGCTACAGGCGGTAATTAAAAAAATAAAAAAACACCTCGCCCTGAATACTTTTGAGGATCCGAAAAACCTGGAAGATAATCAGCACTATATTTACATCCGGGAATCAGGTTTCCCAATCAAGCTAGCCACCCGCCATATTCTTTATATGGAGGCATCAGGGAGCTACTCAAAACTGTTCTATTTAACCGGTAGTAAAGTGAACTCCGCAGTAATTACGAAATCTATTGCAGCGCTGGAAGCAATCGTCGGTTCCGGAGTATTTTTCAGGACTCATAAAAGTTACCTGGTTAATATCGTGTATTTTAAGGCTATAGCAAGCAATAATTTTTCGAATACAATGCTGCTACAATATGGCTGTTCGGTAAAGATCAGCAGAAGACGGCTTAAAGACATCAGGTCAATTTTGGCAGCTTTACCTCCATCCGATCAAGTAAATGCAGAATGAAATACTTTCTATACCTGTTTTTGTTTTCCTGTATTCCGGTTGGGGGCCGGGCGCAACACGCCCGCTGGCAAGCCATCAAAACACATTATAACAATGCTAACAACGGCATTCCAAATGTTATTTACGATTTGCATAAAGATAAAAAAGGTTATATCTGGATGGGAACCCAGCGGGGGCTGTTGCGCTATGATGGCGCCCATTTTAAACTTTATACCACTGATGACGGCTTACCCGACAATGAAGTGTTTAATCTTATAGAGGACAAACAGGAGCGACTATGGCTTGTAACTTACAATGCTCATATCTCCTACTTAAAAAATAATATCATCTATAATAATGAGCACTCTTCCTTTTTACGGGAAATCAATATAAAGAATCAAAACAAGACCTACCTGCATGCCACGATGCTGAATACAGACAGTTCCATTTTATTCTATCATCATCCTAAAGACAGCATCATCGAGGTTAAAGGAGATTTTATTAAGTCGGTCGCCCCTCCTGCTGCTGAGCTGGACATTTCGGAAACTTTTTGGGGGTATATAAAATATAAAGACGGCACCTATGGCAGGGTTAGCTCGAAAGGTATCTTAAACTTTGACGGTTCTGGCAAGGTACTTAAATACACCCGGCTTCCTATAGATCGTTGGGGCATTACTCATCATGCCAACCAGGAAATTTACCTCATTAACGGAAAATTACTGAACGCGGAACTTGCCCCTATTCCTTTCCGGAGCAAACAGCAATTTGCCAACAATCTCTATATGATTCCCTGTTATGTAAAAGGTAACTTGAAAATCGCCACCCCGGCAGGGCTTTACGAAGCCAATGGTCAATCCACCTATAGTTTCAGGAAACCAACCGCTGCGATTGATGGCGCGTTAGCCGATAGCTGGACCGGAACGCTGGGCTTTGGCATTTATAATCAATTAGCGGATGCTTTTTCCTGTACCAAGCCTTTTACCCCTGATACACCTTACTATATGCTGCCTGACCATATGCTGACCACATCAAAAACTATAAAAATGGGCCGGTATAGCTATGTCCTGGCTAAATACAAAGTAAGCCTATTGAACAACAACCGGCAGGAAGTCTTCTTTAAAGACTCTACCAATAAAATTATCAGCGTCACCTGTGACTACAGGAATAGGCAGTTGCTTGTCTGCGGGCTAAAATATACCTACCTGGTAAAAGATCAACAGGCCATTAAGATCGCGCGTACCCATGATTTTAAAAGAATGATTGCGCTCCATAAAGGTTACCTGGCGATGAACACTAAGGAATTGTTTTACCTGGACTCCAATTTTCAAATCACAGCTTCCTGGACCAGGCCTAACATTGTCAATATATTGAACGTCAATGATTCACTATGCCTCATTGTGAACAGAAATTACCTGGAACTTGTCCTGCTCAAGAACGGGGAATTAATTCCGAAGGGGGTCTTTAAAAGCAATTTTATCACTGCACCTGCCCTCAGTGCCTCCCTGCACAATAACGCATTATATATACAAACAGAACATACCGCCTATAAATTTTTGTGGAACGGCATTACCGCCTATCCTATCCTGCTGGACGCAGACCAGCTTACGATCAACAAAAAGGTTGTTGCCGGAAAAAACATTGCACTCGCTTATGGCGAACATCACCTGATTGATCTTGACCTGTCGCACGTAGATCATATGTACGGGGATAGTCAATATGAGTACCTGCTTTATACCGACGAGGAACTGATACCTGAGTGGACCAGCTCTTCTAAGCGGCAAATTACCCTGCTATTAAATAATCCCGGGAAGTATACCTTAATGGTCAGGGCCAGAAGTTCTAACCATACGATCTCTAATACACTTACTTATCATTTTTCCATTCCGATGCCATTCTGGCTGCACCCTTTTTTCCTGGTAAGCATTACCATTGCCGGGAGTGCTGCTGTTTTCTTTACTATTTATCGCATTCAAAAAAAGAAAAAGGAAAGGCTATTCAAGAACAAGGAGCTTGAATTACGGTTTTTCCAATCAGAATTACGCAGTCTTAATGCATTAATGCACCCACACTTCACCTTTAATGCCCTGAATAGTATACAATTCCTGATTAATGATCGACAGAATGAAGCGGCACAAAAATACCTGGGTACTTTCGCCGGGCTATTACGCCGGAATCTCTATAACCTGCAAAACGAGTTCATTAGCCTGGAAAGTGAAATAGAACTGATCAAGAGCTATCTTAAGCTGGAACAAATGAGACTGAAGGACAATTTTTCTTATACTATCCAATGTGAAGCGGATATCGACCTATCCAGGGTCCAGGTTCCGCCACTGCTTATCCAGCCTTTAGTAGAAAATGCCGTTATTCATGGTGTTGCCCAATACAGGGATCAACAAGGAATGATAAAAATAATCATTAGCTCGCATGGCAATAGTTATGGTATCGCAGTAATGGATAATGGTGTTGCAAGTCCTGAATTAAACGTACAAAAGTCCTTTGGCTTAAAAAACATTACGGAAAGGATACACCAGGTTAATAGCCGGTATCATAAAAAATACACCCTTTCCATTGCAGAGCGTCACCAGGCGGAGGATATTACCTGGACCCGGCTGGATATTATACTGGAAGGATAAACTGACTTTCTACCGGTATTAAATACAATACCTGTAAAGCTAAAAGCGTCGCATCCCTATTGAATGCAACGCTCTTATAATATTATATACTTCATTAAAGCTTTATTTCAGCCACTACCGGGCAATGGTCACTATGTTTAGCATCCGGTAAAATAGCTGCCGAGGACACTTTATCTTTAAGGTCTGTAGTAACACTTATATAATCAATCCGCCAACCTTTGTTATTGGCCCTTGCATTGGCGCGGTAACTCCACCAGCTATATTGATCGACCAGGTCGGGGTAGAATAAACGGAAAGTATCCACTAAATGATTATCAAACCATCTATCCATCCAGGCTCTTTCTTCAGGCAGGAAGCCGGAACTGTTTTTATTACTTACCGGGTTGTGAATATCGATTGGCTTATGGCATATATTATAGTCTCCACAAATAATGATGGAACGACCGGCAGCCTTTAACTCATTGATGTATTCAAAAAATTCATCCAGCCATTGGTATTTATAGGTCTGGCGCTCTTCGCCACTTGTGCCGCTGGGAAAATAAGCTGAGATCAATGTTGTATTACCGAAATCAGCGCTTAACACCCGGCCTTCTAAATTACTTTGTTCATAATTATTGCCATAACGCACTTCATCCGGTTTAACTTTTGAAAAGATAGCCACCCCGCTATAACCCTTCTTCTGAGCAGGATACCAATAGGTTTCATAGCCCAGGTCCTCAAACTGTTTATAATCTACATTTTCTTTATGGGCCTTAATCTCCTGGAAGCAGATCACATCCGGGTTTTCGGTACGCAACCAATCTACCAGGCCTTTAGTCATGGCGCTTCTCAGCCCATTTACGTTGTAAGAAATAATCTTCATTGCTATAAAAAATTAAACGCGCTTATTAATTATTGATCAATGCTCCATCTCTAAGCACCGGAACTACAGGATGCAAATCTACTGAGGTACAATACTCCAGGTCTTTGATCAATCCATAACCAGCAAGCCTGTGGTAATGCGAACCCACTTTCAGGTACTCCAGCAGGCTGCTTTTTGTCAGGGCATTTTCATACATAGACAGCGCAATGTGTGCACTATCACAACTGATATCGAAATGATCCTTTACTTTATTCACTACTGCTCCGGCAAACAAGTTATCTTCCATATTCGGACGATCTTTCCAGGAAGCACAGCCCAGTAAAACATCTTTATCCTGACCCGCCAGGAACTCACAAACCGCCGTCAGGTTGAGGAAAGAGCCGATAATAATCGTATGCGCATCTTTAACCATGTGCAACAGGCGGGTACCGTTAGTGGTCGTCAGGTTGAGGGTTTTACCTTTTATAAAATCTACCGGGTACTCTAAGGGTGAGTTACCATATTGCAAGCCCGGAGCTACGCGTCCATTGCGCTCGCCAGCCGTGATGCTACCGATATTTTGTTTTCCTAAAGCGATACATTCCTCCACGGAAGCCACGGGGATCACTTTTTCTGCACCATTGGACAAGGCCGCGGTAATCGTTGAGGTTGCCCTGAAAATATCTATAATTACGACCACTTTATCTTTTGTGTCGTATAAATGCAATAAAGAGGGTGAGAAGCACACCTCGAGATTTCTTTTCTCTGCCATTCAATTATCTAAATAATGGAAACTAATTTTTCGCAAACTTAAGGACTCTTTGCTTACCTGCAAGGTCCCGGAGCTGTAAAATATATATACCGGGAGTAAGCGATGCTATATCAACAACGGAATGATAGTCCATTTCGATCAGTTTCCTGCCGGAAAGATCCATGATGGCAAGCTTTGTATAATTCACGGAGCCTTTATAATCCAGGTAAAGGGTGTTCGTTGCAGGGTTTGGATAAAGGGTGAGCAGGTTATTTCTTTTATCTCCGGAAATATTGACGCTTTGAGGATCAGCACGCAGGAAAAACTTCCAGGTTTCCAAAGCCTGATCAAATTCGTTTTGGGTATTGGCAAAATTGTACCAGGTATGCGTGCCATTTTCGATCTTAAAATATTCCACTCTTTTATCCCCTGTGTAGGTATAATGCGTCATGTAATGGCTGACATTCTGATTCCCGATGATCACCGGTGCTGCTGCATTGCCTGCATTGTTCTGAATACGCCAGTAATTAACGAGACTATCTGCGGAGAGGCCTACAGAGGCGCTCATACCGCTCATGTAAAAAGTACCGTTTATATCGACCACTTCATCTGTAGTACCGTGAAAATGGGCTACAGGAATCGCCGTGCTGCTGCACTGGGTTAAAGTAAGCGCTTTGGTACCGGAATGAGATGCCGCTGCCTGGAACAGGCCGGGTTGTGCACATAACATTCTTTGGGTCATAAAGCCGCCATTAGAAAAGCCACAGAGAAAAATGCGGTTTTCGTCTATGGCAAAGTTGGCTTTAAGACTATCTACCAGTGCAGCCAGGAATCCTACATCATTAACGTCCGGGTTTAATTCTATATCCCCGAGTGGTGTGCCGGTCACTTTAATCCCGGAATTCCAGGCTGGTCCCATATTGCCAATTAAGGGATGGGTATAATTTAAGGCCTGCGGTGATACTAATAATAAATTAGCAGTGTCCGCTATCGCCGTAAAATTGGTCAGGTCCACATCATTCATAGAGCCGCCCAGGCCATGCAGCATGATCACGACTGCCATATCCTGCTGAACTGCGGTGGCATGGTAGGTTTTATACCCCCGGGTTTGCCCTCCAAATTGCATGGAAGCATTGTCCCAATTTTGGGCAGAGACCCCTGAAAATGAGGCAACAGCCAGGGATAAAGCAAGCAGATAATGACGCATGATAAAAAATTGAACGATAAAGATACAATTATCTAAAAGATTGGGTTAATAAAAAATATAATTACTTGCGTTTCAAATAAATAGACATTATATTTGGCTTACCCTAAGAAAAACAGCCCGAATTCAGTATTTTTTTTGAACATGAAATGAAAATAATCTTAACGAATTACATTTTCATCTTTAAACCATAAAAAATATCTTTATGATGCTTAAGTCAACAAAAATGATAGCCTGCGTTACACTGCTATCTGCTTTTTCTTTCTCTTCCCTGCAGGCACAGACATTTACTGCCCCCATTGCCGATGAGCACATCTACGGAAGCCCTGACATCAGGCGACCAACCAACATTTTTTCTTATTCCAATGAGTTTGTGGAATCTCCTTTCGGACAGGTAAATATGTATCTAACCGGCTGGGGAACAGTTGAAGGAGCCAGTGAATTTGTATGGCAATTTACCAAACCATATACTACCAATGTTGTTGCCAAAGGTTCGTTTATCTATGACGAAGTCAGTGATATTGTAGTCAGTTCTATGCTGAACGAGGTCACCAACCAAGTAGAGATATTGGTCGCTTATCACAAAAAGGGTGTAGGACATTTTCTGGATATTTATGATATCACCGGATCCACTACTCATCCCGTTGTGTACAACTCCACTATGCAGCTTTCCGACTCTAAAGAGTATGGCCGGATCAGTATTGATGCGTTTTATAAATATACCGTCAGTTTAGTATGGCACCACAAGGATAATGACGAAATCCAAACGATCCTGGGGCTCGGCGGCACCTGGCATGGCATCAAAACGCTGGATGGCGTGAGCGGGCAGATGGAGCCGGATATTGCTATTGCAATGACCAATAATGGCGCTGTAAATGAAGTGAACTATGTCTACCATGATGGTAGCGGAACCATTACCCGGTTTGGCATTCCTCAAACCTCCTTGACAGGCCCTGCTGGATTAGTTACGCTGCCGGCAACCCTGGATATTAACCCTACCGGGATGACACTCACCTCTAAAATTATCCTGGACTGTCCGGACTCTTATACTGCAGGTGGCTATCCCAATATGCAACCCGGTCACAACTGGGCCTATACTTATACCAATAACTCTGAAGTGTGGGTAAGGTCGAGAAACTATAGTGGATCAGTTGCATCTACACGTATTAACGATGGAAGTTTGGGTAATGCACCCACATTCGGGGCTTACAAGGCATTTTCCCCCAGTATACACTACGGGATTGGCAGCGAAACGGATGACATTACCGTATGCTGGTATACCACTGACTACAGCGGAAGCAATGCCTATATAGGCCTTCAAATGGACCCGCACCCGCTGGTAGGAGGACCTTTACTGAAAAACATCCCGGACTATATGGGATTACCCAACGGGGCTACTGCAGACCCGGAGGATTTTCCTGTAATTGCTGTGAGTAAGAGTGACCTGGAGTTGATTTCTGAGTATTTTTATGTTGCTTACAGTACTTATAATGCAAGTAATGATCAATTTGAGTTACATCATGCTTTTCACCAATGGTCAAACCCGGTATTCAGAGGTTTGCCTGAAGAAGCAGCTACTGAAAATACGGCGGCTAATACTGTTTACCCGAATCCATTTAAAGATGCGATCCAGGTACCCCTTAAGTTTAAAACCGGTGGTACGGTATATATCCAGCTGATGGACCTTATGGGCCGGAGAATTATGTCGAAAGAAATTAAAGCAGAGCAATTCAATACTACGGTACAAATGACCGGTTTGGAACACCTTGTCCCGGGAACTTACGTGCTTCAGACACGCCTTAACGGGAAACGTGTAAGTACCAAAACCGTGATCAAAAAATAATACTTACTTTCTTATTAAGCAAATAGGCTGTTCCTGGTGGAACAGCCTATTTACTTTTAAACTATAGCTTCTATAAAATAAAGTTCATGCTTACATCATACTCACGCTTCTTTCCACGAATGCCGTAAGCGCTTCGCCTTTCAGCATCCCCTGCGACAACAGCGCCAGATCAAAAGCCTGGCGGCTTAATTGCTCCTTAGCCTGTTCATCTTCTGTAGCCGCAATCTTTTGGATCAGCTTATTATTACTGTTCACCGATACCTTATAATTATCCGGCAAGCTGCCATAGAAATTCATCATACCACCGCCCATTTTCGACATATCCTTCATCCGGCGCATGAATTCGTCCATCGTTATGGTCACCGGCAATTCATCCGGGTTCATCGCGGTCACCTCGATATTCATTGTGCTGTTATTGATCGTTTTTTCAAAAACCGCTTTTACTAAATTCTGCTGATCTTCGGACAGCACACTTTCGTATTGATGATCCTTCTCGATCAGCTTGCTCATCACATCGGCATCTACACGCTTTAATTTTGTCTTCTCCAGTTTGTTCTCCAGTAAAGAAATAAAGTGCGTATCCAGCGGTCCGTTCATCTCTAGCACATCATAATCCTGCTTAGCTGCATTTTGGATATAACTGTTCTGTACACCAGGATTATCGCTGTACAAATAGATCACTTCATCATTTTTGTCGGTTTGCAGCGGGCTTACTTTCGCCGCATATTCCGGTAAGGTGAAGTATTGCTTACTTACATTCTCCAGTAAGGCAAAGTCTTTCGCTTTATCGTAAAACTTATCTTCAGAGATCATCCCGTATTTCACAAACAGGCCGATATCTTTCCATTTCTCTTCATAAGATTTACGGTCGTTTTTGAACATTTCACCCAGCTTTTCCGCTACTTTCTTCGTGATATAGCTGTTGATCTTTTTCACATTACCATCTGCCTGCAGGAAGCTACGCGAAACGTTCAATGGAATATCCGGGCTATCGATCACCCCATGCAATAACATCAGGAATTCCGGAACAATATCTTTTACCTCATCGGTAATAAATACCTGGCGGCTGAATAATTTAATCTTATTGCGCTGTAATTCCATTTCATTTTTAACTTTAGGGAAGTACAGGACACCGGTGAGGCTAAACGGATAGTCTACATTCAAATGGATCCAGAATAAAGGATCTTCAGAGAACGGGTATAATTCTTTATAAAAATTCAGGTAATCTTCATCTTTCAATTCAGAAGGTGCTTTTGTCCAGATCGGTTTTGTATTATTGATCAGGTTAGGCACTTCTACTTCTTTATATTTTGGTTTACCTTCTTCATCTTCGCCATCTTCTACATGTTCTGTTTTCATGCCAAACAGGATCGGTACGGGCAGGAACTGGCAATATTTACGCAGTATAGTTTCTATGCGGGCCTCTTCCAGGAATTCTTCTGACTCCTCATTAATAAATAAAGTGATCGTAGTACCTCTTTCACTACGGGTACCTTCAGAGATTTCGAAGCTGGTGCTGCCATCACATTCCCAACGGGCTGGTGCTGCACCTTCCTGGTAAGAAAGGGTGTCGATCACCACTTTATCCGCTACCATGAAAGCCGAGTAAAAACCTAAACCGAATTTCCCGATAATCTCATTAGCGTCTTTAGCATCTTTGAATTTTTCCACGAATTCAGCCGCACCGGAAAAAGCTACCTGGTTGATGTATTTCTTAATCTCTTCTGCAGTCATACCAATACCGGAATCTGTAATGGTAATGGTCTTTTCTTCTTTATTAACGCTCACCTGTACATCTGGCGTACCGATCTCGCCTTTCACTTCGCCTAATGAAGATAAACGCTTTAGCTTCTGAACCGCATCCACCGCATTGGAGACCAGCTCACGCAAAAAGATCTCGTTATCGGAATATAAAAACTTTTTAATAATGGGGAAGATATTCTCCGTATGGATTGAAATAGTACCTTTTTCCTGTATCATAAATAATGGTTTGTTTTTTCATTTTACTTATCAAAAAATATTCCCAATTCATTTTTTTGATGGAATGACAGCATTAAAGGACCGAAACTGTCACACTGTCAACTAAATCCCAAATATGTCAGCCTATAGTTATCATCCTCCTCTATTCATTAACTATTGATTACCTTTATTTTCAAGCCGTTTAGCGTACCTTTGAGCTCCTCTATATAAGCTGAAGAAAGGAAGCATGAACCTGTTGAAGAAAATACTTAAATGGTTTTTAATTATAGTCCTGGTAATCATCGTCCTGTTGACGGCCCTGACGATATATATATACAATATTTCTGATGCAACACCCCCTGAAATTAGTAATGAGGCCCAGCGGGAACCGGGTACGGTAACCATTACCGATTCCATTCATACCCTGGGTGATAACTGGATCAGTAAGAATGAATATGGCCTTTATGAAATGTATATCAGCGGGGAGCCCTATGAAAGGGGCCGTAAAGCGGGCAAATTGAGCCAATTCCTGATCCAATCCCAGGAAGTCGCCTTTACCGACCAGATCAAAACCATGATCCCCTCCTCAAAATACCTGAAATTCCTGAAGTATGTCATCGGTTTCGTCAACCGGGACCTTTCCGATCACGTTAAAGATGAATATAAAGAAGAAATCTATGGCATTTCTAAATCGGCCTCTGCTGACAGTTTTCAATGGGTGGGCACGAATTACTCCAGGATACTGAACTACCATGCGGCACATGATGTGGGCCATGCCTTGCAAAACATGATGCTGGTCGGCTGTACCTCGTTTGGGGCCTGGGGCGACCATAGCGCTGATGGCAGCCTGATCTTAGGCCGAAATTTCGATTTCTGGGTGGGCGATGGCTTTGCTGCCAATAAAATTGTTGAATTTGTAGCTCCCAGCAGCGGGCATAATTTTGCCTATATAACCTGGGGCGGATTTACCGGTGTGGTATCCGGTATGAATGATAAAGGACTAACGGTTACGATTAATGCGGCTCCTTCTGAGATACCCTGGGGTGCTGCGACACCGGTATCCCTTGTAGCCCGGGAAATTTTACAATATGCCCAAAACATTAACGAAGCGATCAAGATTGCCCAATCAAGGGAAATGTTTGTCAGCGAAAGCTTTTTAGTAGGATCAGCACAGGATAAAAAAGCGATCCTGATCGAAAAAACACCGAATAAAATGGATATTGTTTATCCTTCCGGCAATGTGATCACCAGCACGAATCATTTCCAGGGCATAGAACTGGGCGCCCTGTCCAGGAACATGGAAGCTAAGGAGAAAAGCGCTTCCGTCTACCGGCAGAAACACCTGGAACAGCTCATGCAGGAACACATGCCCTTAGATCCACAGGAAGCGGCAACTATATTAAGAGATCAGCACGGACTTAATTACAGCGATATCGGTCTTGGTAATGAAAAGGCCATTAACCAGCTTATTGCCCATCACTCTATTATCATGCAACCGGACAGTCTCCGGTTCTGGGTCAGCAGTAATCCGTGGCAGTTAGGCGCCTATGTCTGTTATGACCTTAAAAAGGTATTTGCGGAGCATGCTCTTCCGGTTAAAGGCAGCATTGCCCATAATGAACTGAATATAGCGGCAGACACCTTCTTAAACAGTCCGGCCTATAAAGGGTACCAGTACTTCCGCTTTGTCAAAAATAATTTCATGTATGATTATAATCATACGTTTACTTTCAATACCGACAGTTTTATGTTTTCCAACCCGGTATATTACGATACTTACCGGATCCTGGGCGATTACTACAGCAACCAGGGAAACCGGGCCAAAGCAGAGGAAATGTACCAGCTAGCGCTCAAAAAGGAAATCGCTACCGAGCATGAGCGGGAGTCTATTATTAAAAAGTTGAAGAAAGTCAAACAGTGATACGCCATGCCCTATTTTATGGTACTTTTACCGTTTTTTTAAACTTCAATTTTAAAAACACAGGCAAATGGGTGTAGTCAGGAAGCAAAGTATATTATCGCTTATCGGTATTTATGCAGGCTTCGCTATTGGGGCAGTCAACCAGTTTTTGTTTATAAGACACCTCAGCCAGGAACAGTTTGGGCTTACCACTATATTAAGAGAGGTATTTCTGACACTCACGACCTTTGCCAGTTTAGGCACCTTATTGACCTTTCACCGGTTCTTTCCGATGTATGACAAATCTTTGGGAAGGGAGAAAAATGACCTACCCTTCCTGATATTAGGTGCTTGTACTATAGGTCTTGTACTCGTAATCACTTCCTTGTTCTTTTTTAAGGACTTTATTATTTTAAAATTCAGTAAAAATTCACCATTGTTTGTTGAGTGGTTTTATCTTTTAGTACCACTTACCTGCACCGTCTTACTCATACAGCTGTTTGAAGCATTCGCGTTTATGCTTAAGCGCACCATAGGTTCGAATATCATAAAAGAAGTTGGGTTCAGAATTTTTCAATCTGTAATTATCGTACTATACTGTTTCCAGCTTATTACCATAGATACCTTTTTCATCCTGTTCTCCTTCATGTACCTACCCTCTGTCCTCATCATGGCCTGGATGGTATTTGCCAAAGAGGGGATTAAGATCAATACCCGGATATCAAGGCTTACCAAAAAGGTATACCGTAAAATGATCAGCTTTACGGCCTATCATTTTACAGGTGCCGCCATCTCCGTAGTACCCGTTGCTGTCAATATAAGCTTGCTCTCCAGCCTAAGTCCTATGGGGCTTAATGATGCAGCGGTATATGGTATCGCAAAATTCGTAGTCAGCGTAATTGACGGTCCGTTAAGGAGTATGTTGGGTATTAATGTCGCTACCGTTTCTGAGGCCAGCCATAACCGGGATCATGATAGAGTAGCCCGTATTTACCAAAAGACTTCTATATCCCTGTCGATTGTTGGTATCGCCATTTTTGCATTGATCCTGGTGAATATTAACCTGATCAATACGCCCTTGTTTACCACCAATGGTAAAGACTTCAGCAAACTGCCCTTAATCTTCGCGATTATTGGTATCTCTAAAGTTTTTGAATTATCCATGGGCTTAAATAATGTCATTCTTTACCTCTCCAAGCACTGGCGCATGGAGTTTTTGATTACCTCAAGTGTTATTCTTATAAATATACCGGTAAGTTATTTCCTGACTAAGGAATTTTTATTGATGGGGACCGCGATCGCAGATACTTTATTGGTATCCCTATTCTGCATTTTGCGCTTTTGGGCCGTCAAAAAACTGATCGGGATCCAACCTTATACCTGGAAAACCCTGGGCTTACTTTTCATAGGCATTCTCAGCCTGGCGGCCACACTTTTAGTACCGGATACCCCGAATGTTTTCCTTACCAATGTCATTAAATCAATTGTTTTCGGCGCCCTTTATTTTGCAGGTATATGGTACTATAAACCTTCGGAGGACTTTAACGAAATCATCCGGAAAGCAATGGCCAGGGTGATAAAAAAATAAGTATATGTCAGTTTATTTATTATTTACAATTAAACGCTACCTGGAGCAATTGATCATGTCCCCATTCGTGATTTTGGGCCATATCATAGGTTTATTCCGGAAGAGCGGGAATTATGATATTTATTTTTTCATTCCTATTTATGGCGTTGGTGGTGCAGAATATGTGAATGCCAAAATCCTGGACGCTTTAAACGAAAAAAAGAAAATAAAATTAATATTTACTAAGAAGTCCTACCAGACTACTGCCTTACATCTTTTCCAGCATCCCAATGTCCATATTGAAGATATTTCAAAATATGCGGACAATAAGTTCCTATTCTTTATGAACCTGATGTTCCGGGGCATTATGGCGACTGAGATACTGAAACAAGCCAAAAAACCTATAGTTTTTGTAGGGCAATGTAATTTCGGCTACAAGCTAACGCCTCATCTTTACCGGAAGTGTAAAGTAATTGACATCATACATGGCTTCGACCAGAAATTCACCCGGGTGTGGATGCCTTTTACCCCATTTTTAGAGGTAAGAATGGGTATTGCCTATAATGTAATTAAGCGCATCAATCAATTCCAAAAAGAAATAGGAATCCCGGAAAAGTATCATCATTTTGAGAAGTTAACCCTTTATGTAAACATCCCTGAAGATATCAAAAAAATCAGCCGGGCGGACCACTTGTTGAAAGTATATTATGCAGGAAGAAATTCCAGTGAAAAAAGGGTTTACCTGATGTACGAGATAGCAAGAAAAGCCCTCAAAAAGAACTTACCGGTGCAATTCAATTTTGTAGGAGATTTTTCCGGGGGACTTCCTGAAGACCATAACACTTTCGGGAACTTCCCCGGGCTTATTCCTGCGGGTAACCAGATGTATGACTTTATCCGGGAAAATGATATAGTCCTGCTCACCTCCGATAGGGAAGGGCTGCCTATTATGCTTTTAGAAGCAATGCAGTTAGGCATAGTACCTATTACTACGCCAACCGGAGACATTCCTGTTTATATCAACAATGCGAATGGCTATATATTGGATGGCGCTACCGAAACAGAAATAGTCGACCAGGCAGTAGCCGCACTGGAAGAGCTGTCCCATCATAAAGAAATTTATAGTCAAAAATCACACAATGCTCAAAAAAGCTATCTGGAACATTTTAGCAAAGAGCAGTTTGAGCAAGTTTTGTTAAGACTCTTCTCAGGTGAATAAAATAGCATTTTCGAGTGCGTTCCGGTTCTGATTGCATTATTAATTTCAATCAACTTAAATTTGTTGTTTATTCATCTCACTAAAACATAATTATTATGGATTGCAGGCTCTGTGGTGCCCCTTCTGAAATTGTCGCAAAAAATCATCACGGATATCAGGAAAACATATCTTTCGATATATTTGAATGTAGTAAATGTAAGGTCAGTTTTGTGTTACCTGTAAGCTTCTCTACCGAAATTTACCAGCATATTTACAAAAATGCAAGTACCGTACCTGGATATAACAGGTATTATTACTATGCAGATGAGGTGAAAAAATCAAATAATCCCCTAGCTTTCCTGGCCAGTAAAGAGCCTATGTACTGGGCGGTAAAAGAAAAATTAAACAACCTTTCCGGCAAAAAAATACTGGAGGTCGGCTCCGGCTTTGGCTACTTAACCTATTCCATTGCCCGGGAGGGACATGATATAGTCGGTATCGACATCTCTGAGCATGCCATCACCGAAGCACAAAAAAAATTTGGCGACTTGTACGAATGCGCAGATGTGTTCGAATATTATAAACAACACCTGAACGAGTACGATTTAATTATCCTGACCGAAGTAGTCGAACACCTGGAATACCCTGTAGCCTTTATCGATTGCCTGGTTAAGATGATTAAGCATGATGGGCAAATATTGATCACTACGCCGAATAAAACGGCACATAGCGGCGCTTCTGTCTGGATGTCGGATCTTCCGCCGGTTCATTTATGGTGGTTCCCAGAGGTTGCAGCAACCTACATCGCAACTAATTTAAATTGCACTATCGAATTTACCGATTTTACCCGGTTCAATAAAAATCACTTTTTAAAACCCCGGTATCGCTTTTTTAAGGATCATGGCTATATGCCGCCACGGCTGAACAGCGACGGGTCCGTAAAAAATCCTGAAATCTGGGAAGAAGAAAAAATGAGTCCGTTTAAGCGATGGGCACAAAAGCTGTTCACTAAGATTACTACTCATTCACTCATTTACCCGTTTGTCGCCAGGAAAGAGTACCCTATAAAAAGATCAATGACACTTGCATTTACCTTGAAGCATCCTGGTCAAAATTAACAGGTACTGCTTTTCCAATCTTTTATTATAAATATTCACGACCAAACAGGAGATTAAAGAAATGAGTCCGGTTCCGATTTCAATATGCATTCCCTGCTATAAAAACAAAAGTAAACTACAAAGATTACTGGAAAGCATAGACATGCAGGCATTTAAAAATTACGAGATCCTACTGACGGACGATAGTCCTGATGACCAGGTCTTTAAACTGATCCAGGACAAATTCGCTCATTTAAATATCCAATATTATAAAAATGAAACGGCACTGGGCTCCCCGGAGAACTGGAACCAGGCCATAGCAAAAGCAAAAGGCGATTGGATAAAAATAATGCATCATGATGATTACTTTACTCATAAAGATAGCCTGAAGCATTTTCTGGATGCGGCTTCTGAAAAAGTGGATTTTGTTTTTTGCAACTACATCTGCAAACAGGAAGGGACACAGCAGGAGGATATCTACCGCTTTCCCAAAAAGAAAATGGATGCACTGCTGAAGGAACCAATGATCCTGAATGCGGACAATATAATCGGCAACCCAAGTGGTACACTTGTTCGCTCTTCGTTTAAGCATATCACCTATGATAAACGATTTATCTGGAAAGTAGATATTGAATATTATATCCATTTATTAAAAAATGGCGCCCGTATAGCTCATGTAAATCAGGAACTGATTTACGTAGGTATGGGTAGCGGGCAAATCACCAATAGTGTAAAATTAAACCCGGAGTTCGAGTTACCGGAGGCTTACTTTCTTTTGGAAAAATATGGCACCGAATGCCTTAATAATGTGACCGTTTATGATTCTTTCTGGCGCACGTTCCGTAACCTCAAAACCTATACATTGAGCGATATTAAAAAGTATGCAAATTATAACTGGCCTGCCACTATAGCAGCTATGCTACTTAACCTATCTGATTCTAATAAAAAAAAATTAAGCAACGGGTTTTATTCTAAATTTATGATGTTCCGGTCTTATTTAAAAAGACCAAAAACTAACTAAATCTATCGTTCAGATAACCGGAATACAAATCAATAAAGTTCAACCTCATGTTTAGCCCACAAGACGAAATATTACTGGCCCGCTCGGCACAGGAGCTTTTGCAAAACGAAACGGCCCCGGATACAGAAGTGCTGGAATCCCTGAAAAAAATAATCAACTACCTCGACTGGCGCTATTATGTACAAGACAGCCCTGTACTTGCCGACCAGGAATATGATCAATTATTTAAACGTTTAAAAGCAATAGAAGCAGCTCACCCGGAGCTGATTACTCCCGACTCCCCCACTCAGAGAGTGGCCAAGGGTTTAAATGCATCCTTTGAGACAGTGGCCCACTATGTACCCATGCTCAGCCTGGAGAACTCTTATAATGCCGATGACCTGCGGGAATGGGACCGGAAATGTAAAGTATTTGCGGGTAAAGATACAATCAGCTATACCGTAGAGCCTAAATATGATGGCGCCGGTATCTCCCTGTATTACGAAGACAACAAGCTTGAAAGAGCTGCTACACGTGGTGATGGCGTATTCGGAGATGATATTACCGTCAATGCCCGGCAGATCAAATCCATACCACTAACCGCCAACCTATCCGATAAAGGGGTACAAAGTATCGAAATCCGGGGCGAGGTCATCATCAAGAAAAATGTCTTCACCGCTATCAATGAAAAGAGAATTGCGGCTGGCCTTTCTGTTCTGGCCAATCCCCGGAATGCCGCATCGGGCACACTGAGGATACAAGACCCGTCTGAAGTAGCGAAAAGAGGGCTTCATGCCGTTTTATACAATATTAGTTATCATACCAATCAGCTCCAGCAAGAGGACGACGAGGTATTACACTCCCACTATTCCGTCCTGCAATGGCTGGATCGGCTTGGCTTTGCTACCCCGGTAAAAGATATGCTGCGTACCGATTCTATTGATGCGGTAATTGCCCATTGCGAAGCCTTTGAGGCCCGCAGGGATGAACTGCCTTTTGAAATAGATGGAATGGTCGTAAAGGTTGACTTGCTGGCCGACCAGGAAACCATGGGACAAACTTCGCATCATCCGCGCTGGGCCATGGCCTATAAATTCAAAGCAAGACAGGCTACCAGTAAATTGCAAAAAGTAGAATTCCAGGTGGGTCGTACCGGCAATATAGGCCCGGTCGCCAAAATAGCACCGGTCCATATCGGGGGCGTTACCGTCGGCTCCGTCTCTTTATTCAACGCAGATGTAATCCGGGAAAAAGACCTGATGATTGGCGACACCGTACTGGTAGAGCGGGCTGGTGATGTAATACCTTATATTGTAAAATCTTTACCGGAATTAAGGGACGGAACTGAAGAAGTGATCATCTTCCCCAGCCATTGCCCGGTGTGTAATGATGAGTTAGTAAAAACGGAAGGGGAAGTAGCCTGGCGTTGTATTAATATCAACTGCAGCGCACAGGTAGTAGAAAGACTGATCCATTTTGCCAGCAAAGACGCTATGGATATCCGCAACCTGGGCGATGCCAACATTAAACGCTTCTTCGAAAGCGGCTTGCTTAAAGGCCTACAGGACATTTACCGGCTGGATTTTGACACCATCAGCACCTTTAATAAATTCGGCACCAAATCTATTGACAATTTAAAAACTGCCATAGAAAACAGTAAAGCACAGCCTTTACACCGGCTCATTTATGGTTTAGGCATCCGGTATGTAGGCGAAACCACCGCTAAAACTTTAGCTAAAGCGGTAGCAGACATCCGGGAGTTTAAAGACTGGGATGAAGAAAAATATTGCAGTCTTGAAGATATAGGTCCGAAAGTAGCCCAGTCATTAGTCCAGTTCTTTGCCAATGAAGACAATATCCACTTACTGGAGGAGCTCGATGCCTTAGGCATTAACCTGAAAAACACGCAGCAAAGTGCCACAGATACTGCTGAAGGCGCCTTTTCGGGAAAGACCTTTTTGTTCACCGGTTCTTTAAACCAGTTTAAAAGAAGTGATGCGGAAGAAAAAGTAGAGTCCCTGGGCGGGAAGATTCTGAGTGGTGTAAGCAGTAAGCTGAATTACCTGGTCGTAGGGGCCGATGCCGGCTCTAAACTGGAGAAAGCGAAAAAGCTGGGTACCGTAAATGTATTGAATGAGGACGATTTTGTAAAACTGCTCGGGAACAATGGGGTAAACCTTTAGAGCGCCGACAAAGCCGTATTTATAAACGTTTGGTTAATCTTATTTACACATATATTTTGTCGTTTTATTAACTCAAAATTAGCCTACATTTGTGAGGCTTTGTAGCGGTTTTGATACCGCTACAGTAGTTTTTACATTTTATGAATTATTAATATTTGAACATGTTCGAATTTATGAAGACCAAAATTTTGATACCATCGGTGATCTGCGGAGCCTTGCTGGCTTTCTTTTCATTCAGATATATCAACTCTTATGCGCAGCCCCAGGGCCAGAATGCTATTATTCAGCAAACCGTAATGGCATTAATGCAGGAGGCTCACTATTCCCCCCAGGAAATCAATGATGCTTTTTCCAAAAAAGTATTTGACAAAGTCATGGAAAGCCTTGATTATGACAAGCGCTTTCTGAACCAGCAGGATTATGATCTCTTAAAAAAGCATCAAAATGACATTGATGACCAGATAAAAGCCGGCAGAACAGATTTTTTCCAGGACCTGAATAATGTCTTTGTAAAAAGAGTCGCTGAAGCCGAGCAATACTATAAACCGATCCTGGCGCAACCTTTTAATTTCGACCTGAATGATGAGATACAGCTGGATGGTAAAAAACTGAGCTATGCCAAAGGACCGGAAGGCGTAAAGGAAAGATGGAACGCTGTAATGAAATACAGGGCCTTGATGAAATTCGCCGACCTTAAGAAAGCGGAAGATAAAAAAGCAAAAGACTCTACCCGGTACGTGGTAAAAACAGATGTGGTTTTAGAAAAAGAAGCCCGGGAGTCTGTTCAGAAAATGCAGGACCGTTACTTCAAACGTTTGAATAAAATGAACGAGAACGACCGCTTTTCTATCTACATGAATGCCATCACCAGTGCAGAAGATCCGCACTCTGACTTCCTTCCGCCCGAAGATCGCAAGCGTTTTGAAGAAATGATGTCCGGCAACTTTATTGGTATCGGAGCGCAATTACAGGTAACCGATGATGGCCAGACAAAAGTGGTTATGATCATTACCGGTAGCCCGAGCTGGCAACAGGGTCAATTGAAAGTGAATGATATCATTGAAAAAGTAGAAGATGCAGCCAGCGGTAAAGCCCCGGTGGATATCGAAGGTTATGAGATTGATGATGTTGTTAAATTGATAAGAGGTAAAGAAGGCACTGTCGTTAAGCTGCATGTAAAACATGAAGACGGTACCCGTCAGGTGATCGGCATTACCCGTGGCCGTGTAGATACAGAAGATACTTTTGCTAAATCCAACATTATTGAAAACAACGGCAAACGTATCGGTTATATTTACCTGCCTGAATTCTATACGAATTTCAACGGAGCCGGTGGCCGCACCAGTGGTGACGATGTGAAGAAAGAAGTGATCAAGCTGAAACAAGAAGGCGTGGACGGTATCGTACTGGATCTTAGAAACAATGGTGGAGGCTCTTTAAGCGATGTGGTAGAGATGGCCGGCATCTTCATAGGTAGCGGACCCGTTGTACAGGTGAGAGGCCGGAAAAACAATGTCAGCATTCTTCCAAGCAATGAGGGCGACGCAATTTATAAAGGACCTTTAGCCATTATGGTAAATGGTGGTTCCGCCTCTGCTTCTGAAATCCTTGCAGCAGCGATGCAGGACTATGGCAGAGCCGTGATTATCGGTGCCCGCACTTTCGGTAAAGGAACTGTGCAAAAAGTAGTATCCCTGGATCCTTTCGTAGAGCCTAATGCCCGGAAAGCGATCATCGAAGCCTGGATGGCTGCGAAAAACGGAGATGCAAGATTTGAAGGTATCGGTTCTTTAAAATTAACCATCCAGAAATTCTATAGAGTTGATGGCGGTTCTACCCAATTAAAAGGCGTTACACCAGATATCCTGTTACCGGATGCTTATGAATTGCTGGAAGAATTTGGCGAAAGAAAAAATCCGGCAGCCTTACCATGGGATAAAATTAAACCGGCGGATTATTCCAATATGAACGCAATACCGGAACTTGCCCGATTGAACAATGACAGCAAGCAACGTACCGCAAGCAACGAAACCTTTGTACTGGCCCGTCAAATGGCGACCCGCCTGAAAGAACAACAGGATAACAATATCTATCCTTTAAACTTCACTAAGTTTAAAAAGAAATTAGAAGAAGGCGAAGCGCTTGCTAAAAAACTGGAGCAAATAGACAGTGCGAAAACCAAACTACAGGTGATCAACCTGAAAGAGGATATGTCCCGTGTTAGTATCGACAGCGCATCTGTTGAAAAGAATAAAAAATGGATCGATGGTCTTAAAAAGGATGCTTACCTGAATGAAACCGTAAATGTCCTGAACGAATGGATCAAAGTTGTAGCCGTAAGAAGTAAAGATTAATACTTTTTTGCTACCCGATAAATGAAGGCCCGCCATAGGCGGGCCTTCATTTATTTAACCCGTATAGGCTTCCTCAATGCTTTATAAAAATTAAGAATAAGCCCGGCAGCTGCATTTATATTTACACACAATATCTGTATCTTAGCAATCCAAAACAACCAGGATTTAAATTATAATGAGAAAGGTTACTATTTTAGGAGCAGGTCTGGTAGGATCGGTATTATCTATATTATTACGTAAAAGAGGTTATGAAGTAGAGATCTATGAAAGAAGACCGGATTTAAGAACCGCAACGATCGGCGCCGGGCGTTCTATCAACCTGGCCATGAGTACCCGGGGTTGGAAAGCATTAGAACTGGCGGGCTTAAGAGCGGAGATCGAAAAAATAGCTATCCCTATGCCCGGCCGCTTCCTGCACCAGGCAGACGGTACTTCGGCATTCCAGGCCTATGGCAAAAACGGGGAAGCCATCTACTCCGTAAGCCGTGGTGAGCTCAACAAAAAACTCATGGACCTTGCAGAAGAAAATGGCGTAAAGATCCATTTCAATCAAGCCTGTACCAAGGTAGATGTGGCCCAGAATATCATCGAATTGAAAGCAGCAGACGGCAGTAACCAATCTGTAAAATGCGATTTACTGTTCGGCGCAGACGGTGCTTTTTCGGCCCTGCGCACCCATATGGCTTACCTGGACCGGACCGATTTCCAGCAATTCTATATCAATAGCGGTTACAAAGAATTATGTATTCCACCGGATGCTGCAGGGAACTTCCAAATGGAAAAAAATGCCCTACATATATGGCCAAGACATAATTATATGATGATCGGGCTACCCAATAATGATGGTAGCTTTACCTGTACCTTATTCTTTCCTTTTGAAGGCAGCCCTTCTTTTGACAGCGTCAAAACTTCAGAAGAAGTCCTTGCATTCTTCAAAGAGCAATTCCCGGACGCAGTACCACTGATGCCGACGCTTCTGGAAGATTATACCCACAACCCGGTATCTTCGCTGATCACTACGAAGATTTATCCATGGACCTATAAAGACCAATCCTGCCTGATCGGTGATGCCGCACATGCTATCGTACCTTTCTACGGCCAGGGTATGAATGCCGGCTTCGAAGACTGTTCGGTATTAGACGAGCTGATGGAGCAATACGGCGAAGACTGGGCTACTATACTACCTGAGTTCCAGAAATCCCGCAAACCGAATGCGGATGCGGTAGCGGAGCTTGCCCTTAAAAATTTTATTGAAATGCGCGATAAAGTTGCCGATCCTAAGTTCCTCGAAAGAAAGAAGATCGAAAAAGACTTAGGCGTGCGTTTTACCGGTGTATTTAATTCCGTATATGAAATGGTCAGCTTTAGTCACACCCCTTATGCTTATGCTTTAGGTGCGATGGAAGCCCAGGATTGGCTGCTGGAGCAGATCATGAGCCACGGTGATTATTTCAGCAATATTGAAACGCCAACCTTCCAAACAACATTAGATGATCTTATGGCTGCCTATACCGCTAAAGTGAAACAACTATAAAACAAAAAAGAAAATAATTTTTATGAAGCACGCATACGTATTTCCCGGCCAGGGAGCACAATTCCCGGGAATGGGCAAAAACCTTTTCGAGGCTAATGAGCAAGCAAGAGAGTTATTCCAGCAGGCAGATGCTGCCTTAGGATTCAGCATTTCCGACATTATGTTTAAGGGTTCCGACGAAGAGTTGAAACAAACCAAAGTAACCCAACCGGCAGTATTCCTCCATTCTGTAATTGCTTTTTTATCCACCCCGGGCCTGAAGCCTGAGATGGTTGCCGGGCACTCCCTCGGAGAGTTCTCTGCTTTGGTCGCCAGCGGTGCCTTAAACTTTACCGACGGACTAATGCTGGTCTATAAAAGAGCGATGGCCATGCAAAAGGCCTGTGAAATGAATCCATCCACAATGGCAGCTGTATTGGGTATGGAAGATGCTAAAGTAGAAGAGATCGTAGCCGGCATCAGCAATGAAGTGGTGGTAGCGGCTAATTATAACTGTCCCGGACAACTGGTGATCTCCGGTTCAATAAAAGGAGTAGAAGAGGCTTGTGAAGCCTTAAAGGCTGCAGGTGCAAAACGTGCCTTGGTGTTACCGGTTGGCGGCGCCTTTCACTCTCCCCTGATGCAACCGGCACAAGAAGAATTAAAAGAAGCCATCGAACTGACCACTTTTAATACCGCGCAATGCCCGGTTTATCAAAATGTAGATGCAAAACCTTACACGGATCCGGCGGAGATCAGGCAAAACCTGATCAACCAACTGACCGCCCCCGTACGCTGGACACAAACGGTACAAAATATGATCGCCGACGGAGCGAATCATTTCACAGAAGTGGGACCTGGCAACGTATTACAGGGTCTTGTAAAGAAAATAAATAAAGAGATGCAAACGGATAGCATCAACTAAAGCACATAAAAAAATGGGTGGCAATTAAAATTGCCACCCATTTTTTTATTCCGTTTTTTTCGGTTCCAGGTTTGAAAGCACCTGGTACCGGTAAAGAATAATACCTATCAAAGCTACGAAACCAGTATATCCTGCAATAATAATATCTTCTTTAATACTAAAGGAGATTAAGCTTGCCAGCATATAGGTAAAGAAACAAGCACAAACGTGTCTTACCCGGTAACGATAACTTCCGTATCCTTTTTGTTCTGCCTTTTTCCCGAAGAAATAAGCAGTAAGTGCCACCAATATCAGATCCATTAATAAATTCCTTCTTTACTTTACATATTCTTTCATGAAAGCTTCAATACTTGCTTTCATATGCGCGATTTGTTCTTCATTCAAACCATGGTGACAGGCAATCAGCATACCGCCGCGCATCACTTTGTCCGCTTCGGAATAGCCAGCGCCAGCCGCTTTGTGTACTACATTTTTGAATCCTGGCTGACGTAAAATATTACCGGTAAATACCGTACGGGTCTGTATATTTCTTTTTTCCAGGAAGATCTGCAGATCTCTGCGGATAAAAGGAGCGCTTTCTCTTACCGTAACCGCGAAAGCCAGCCAACCGGTGCGGGAATCGGGTAATTGCTTAGGTAAAATGAAATACTCTTCATATTGCTCAAAGAAAGCACGCATCTCTGTATAATTACGCGTACGCTTGTCAATATTATCATTCAGTTTATTGACCTGGATCAGGCCGAAAGCCGCACCCAGTTCCGAAGGTTCAATGTTATAACCCGGTTCTTCAAAGACAAATTTCGCATCGTAAGGAATGCCATCTACTTCCACATTGAAACGGTTTTCGATCGCTTCAGACTCTACAAATAAAGAAGAACTACGGCCCCAGCTTCTCAGCAAACGACCCCTGTCATAAAAAGCATCGGTATTCACACAGATCATACCGCCATTACCCGCACAGTTCACAATATGAGAACCATAAAAACTGGTAGTGCTCATATCCGTATAGCGACCGCTTGAAGCACCATTGATCTCGGCACCCAGCGTATCAGCACTGTCTTCCAGTACAAATAAATTATGCTTATCTGCGATCTCGCGCAACATTTTCCAATCCGGCAGGTTACCGATCAGGTTAGGGATCCAGAGTGCCTTTGTTTTTGGCGTGATCATTTCTTCTACCTTGGAGGCATCCAGGTTATAAGTACCTTCTTCTACATCAATAAAAGAGGGGATCCAGCCTTTTTTTACCAGGGGAGCAACAGTGGTGGAGAAAGTTAAGGCCGGGGTAATGATTTCCGAGCCTGCTTCAAAGTTTAAAAGGTCAGCGGCAAGGTATAAAGCTGAAGAGCCTGAATTTACGCCTATACCGTATTTCTTGGCGTATAAACCTGATACGCGTTCTTCCAGGGCTCTTACGTTTTTGCCCATCTGCGTGGAGGTCTTTAATACTTCTACTACAGCATCGATTTCTTCCTGTCCATGAACCGTTTTTCCATAAGGTACATGCGGATACTGATTAGCACTCATAAATAATGGGGATTTTTGAATTTACAAGACGACGAAGGTACAATAAATTCGAATCTGTTGAATGGAATATAAAATAGAGGCTTGTTAAATTGCTAAGAATAAAATACTTCCCGGCAATACGTATATTTGTAGCATGATTACACAGATTCCTGAATTCATTCAAAATTATATAAACGGCCAATTTACCGACCCGGTAAAAGGCCAGTACCTGGACAATATCAATCCCGCCACAGGCAAAATATACAGCCAGATCCCCAACAGTACTACAGAAGATGTGGAGCTGGCAGTAGCTGCTGCAGAGCTGGCATTCCCCGAATGGAGCAAAACCACCGCGGAGTTCCGTTTCCGGATCATGAACAGGATGGCAGAACTTATTGAAGCGCACCAGGAGTTCTTCGCCCTTGCCGAAACGAATGACAATGGAAAGCCCTTAACCTTAAGTACCCGGGTTGACATTCCCCGCGCCGCAGAAAATTTCAGGTTCTTTGCCAGCAGCATGATGCATTTCGCATCTGAAAGCCATGCCATGCCGGGCAGGGCCATCAATTATACTTTACGTAAACCTATTGGGATTGTTTCCTGCATTTCCCCCTGGAACCTTCCTTTATACCTCTTTACCTGGAAAATAGCACCAGCTCTGGCTGCAGGTAACTGCGTTATTGCCAAACCTTCTGAAGTGACGCCGATGACGGCCTATTTACTCTGTCATATTGCTAAAGAAGCCGGACTACCGGACGGTGTTTTAAACATTCTTCATGGTGATGGCATTAATTGCGGATCCGCCATGGTGGAGCACAGCAAGATCAAAGCGGTATCCTTCACCGGCAGCACAAGAGCCGGCAAAGATATCGCGGTCAAATGTGCGTCGGCACTTAAGAAGACGTCCCTGGAACTGGGCGGTAAAAACCCGGCCATCATATTTGAAGACTGTGACTGGTCTAAAATGATGAAAACGGTTGTGCAATCTTCATTTGCCAACCAGGGACAGATCTGCCTCTGCGGCTCCCGGATATTGGTACAGGAATCTGTCTACGAAAAATTCAAGACAGAGTTTCTCGCGGAAGTGGCTAAACTTAGCGTAGGCGATCCTTTAGAAAAAGGTTCAAAACAAGGTGCTGTAGTTAGCAAACTGCATTTTGACAAAGTCCTATCCTGTATAGCGCTTGCAAAAGAGGAAGGCGGAAAGATCCTGGCGGGGGGCTATGCCATACAGCCGGAAGGCAGATGTGCGGAGGGTTATTTTATTGCCCCAACCGTTATTGAAGACCTGGGCCCTGACTGTAAAACAAATATGGAAGAGATCTTCGGGCCTGTTGTAACGCTGCAATCTTTTAAAGACGAAGCCGAAGCGCTCCACCTGGCCAACATTTCCGAATACGGACTTGCCGCCACCATCTGGACACAGGATGTAAGCCGTTCCGTACGCCTTTCAGAAAGTGTAAACTGTGGTATCATCTGGGTGAACTGTTGGCTGTTACGGGATTTAAGAACGCCTTTTGGCGGGTTTAAAAATTCAGGTATGGGCCGGGAAGGCGGCTGGGAGGCCTTACGCTTCTTTACCGAACCCAAAAATGTATGTATCGAATATTAGTACTATAGATCATAAAAAGTCCCGTAACGCTTTTGTTACGGGACTTTCTTTTATTTAAAAAGCAATTAATTATAGCGCATCATCGTTAACTTATATACGACATTCGCGTCTGCAGGCACACCACTATTCGCCTGTATAGGCGCTTTCTGAGGATCATACCCGGCCCTCAGGCTTGGCGGCGCATAAACAATGATCTCACCATCCATCCCGATCATCGGGTAAGCATATCTCCAGACATAACTCTGATCGGAAAGATCAAAAGTAGTATAGCTGGCATTATTAGCACTTTGAAAATAGGTAAAACCGGCCCCATCAGTGCATTCAAAATTGGAATAGATATCAGAACAAATGCCTGGTTTATTACTGGTACCCGCTTTCACGATCGTGTAATAAAAGCCCCTGTTGTCATAAAGAGCGTTCGTATCAATCTCATTCACAAATTCCCTCAGGCTGTTTAGCTCTTCTACCGACGGCATTACTGCACTTACAGGACTACAGACATCTTTTTTAAAACAGCCGGCAGACAAAAATATACTAGCCATAAAAATGGCACTCACAAAGTACTTCAACATTTTATTTTATTTAATTTCGTCTGTAATAGAGTTTAACTTGATCTTAAAGATCAGGATAGAACCACCCGGGATCGCTCCATTGTCGCTATTGCCATAAGCCAGGGACGGTGGCAGATAAATCGAATATTCACTTCCCTCACCAAATAAAGGCATTGCCATTCTAAAGCCAGGTATCAGGTTTCTTACAGCCATACTTTTATTATTACCGGAGTCAAATACGGTACCATTTGCCAACCTACCGGTATAGTCCACCAGCACACCAGCACATTGGCCAGGCATTTTGCCGGTGCCTAATGTATGTACCCTGTAATAAAATCCGCGGCTATCATAAGTCGCATCAATATTGTTTTGGTCAATAAAGTTTTTTAATGCTATAGAATCGGCTTGTGTAACCGCAACTGATGTATCCACACATGGCTCTACTTTGGTTTTGGGCGTACATGCTGCAAATGCAGCTGCCGTGCTTAGGGCAAGGGCTATAAAGGTATTACGCATAGTTTTACTTTGAAACATCTGGCAAAAGTATAAGTTTTTATTGAATTCTTCGTTTGAATTGATATATTCATAACCACTATTTAGCAATATATATTGTATTCCGGCCTGGTTTCTTTTGTACATTTGCTGAAATATTAATGATATAAAAAGGATGGAAACCACAGAGCTGCAACGCATACATACTACAGAGCTGGTGAAAAAATATGGTAAACGGACGGTGGTCAACCATGTTTCCATCGAAGTAAAGCAGGGTGAAATAGTGGGCTTATTGGGACCGAACGGCGCTGGAAAAACAACCTCCTTTTACATGACCGTAGGCTTAGTGAAGCCTGACGAGGGTCAGGTTTTCCTCAACGAACAAGACATTACCAAACTTCCTATGTATAAAAGAGCCCAGATGGGCATCGGCTACCTGCCCCAGGAAGCCTCTATTTTCAGGAAATTATCTGTAGAAGATAATATCGCGGCCGTGCTGGAGATGACCAAACTCAGCAAACAGGAACAAAGACTAAAGGTCGAAAGCCTCCTGGAAGAGTTCCGCCTGATGCACGTACGTAAAAGCATGGGTGATGTATTGAGTGGTGGAGAGAGACGCCGCACAGAGATTGCGCGGGCACTTGCGGTCAACCCCAAATTTATTCTTTTAGATGAACCTTTTGCCGGTATTGACCCCATTGCCGTAGAAGATATTCAAGGTATTGTAGCCCGGCTTAAATACAAAAACATCGGTATTCTCATCACCGATCATAATGTAAACGAAACTTTATCTATTACCGACCGCGCTTACCTGATGTTTGAAGGCCGGCTTTTGAAATCCGGTACCGCAGAAGAGCTGGCAGCAGATGAAGAAGTAAGAAGGGTATACCTGGGTAAACATTTCGAGTTGCGCCGCAAGAATTACGACGTCGAACATTAATTAATCTTTGTCTTCTTAAAAAGCCAGGAAATCCTCGATCTGGTATTTGATCAATTCCTGTGTAGCCGTATGGGCAAACCGGCTATTGAGATCTAATTCTTCATGAATCTTGGAGATCGGCAGCTTATTATAGTGCACATGCACTTTGAGATAATGCAGGATATTGGAAAAATGGTCCATGCCCCGCGAGTTCCCCCCCCTTCCCGAAGCAAGCCCGGTAAGCAAGGCTTTCTTATTCCACCAACACTTACGAATATCCGTATGATCGATCATCGTCTTCAGGATACCCGGGAAACTGCCATTGTATTCCGGGATGATGAAAATGAACTTATCGGAAGGGATCAGCCATTGTTCCTCTATTTGTAGCAGGTCTTTACTTCTATAGTGTACTTCAAAGTCTTTCAGCGATAAAAAATGTACGGGAACACCTTTTTCGGTCAGCAGTTCATAATAATATTGTGCCACCTTCAGCGTATTGCTGTCATTTCTATTCGTGCCAGAGATCAAAGTAATCATACTGCAAAGATAAACGCCATACAGACTTATACAAATAGTAATGTCAAATCCTAGTAATTATGAAATTTATAAACTTCCGGCCGCTTAAGCAATCCGATTTGTTGTTACCTTTGCCCAATTGCTTCATTTGTAAAAATAGATAAACGCTATGCGTAAGCTCTGGTGGAAAATACTGTGTATTTTACTCTTAACCGCAACCTTTACTGTAGGTCTGCTGATGCCGGTCCCGGCATTGAATATTTTAAACGAAACCATCCGCAATTTATTTTACCATGTGCCTATGTGGTTCGGGATGATGCTCTTGTTTGGCGTCAGTATGGTACATGCCATCCGCTACCTGAACACGCAGGACCTTAAAAAAGACATCAACAGTGAGCAATATGCAAAAGTCGGTGTATTATTTGGTTGCCTGGGTATGGTTACCGGTATGGAATGGGCAAGGTTTACCTGGGGCGAATTCTGGAGCAATGACCCTAAGCAGCTGGCTTCCGCGATCAGCCTGCTAATCTATTTTGCCTACCTGGTCTTAAGATCTGCAGTACCTGATTACGATAAAAAAGCAAAAATAGCTGCCGTGTTCAACATCTTTGCCTTTTTTATCATGATCCCTTTAATCATGGTACTGCCAAGACTTACCGAGTCTTTACATCCCGGCAATGGCGGCAACCCGGCCTTCAGCGACCTGGCCCCTTCCATGAGACCCTTATTCTACCTGGCCGTAAGTGGCTGGTTCATGCTGGGCATCTGGATCGCCACACTGGGTATCCGCTATAAGCTTTTAGCCCTGAAAGATATTATTTCCGGCCCGGCTATAACCCATACGAGTACAACACAACATTAATAGACTTTATCAAATAATTTTTAAGAAAACAAGATTACCAAAATGAACCGGATCAAATCAGCTTCAAAAAAAATATTACGCTTGTGGGTATTGGCCTTATTGCTTTTCCCATTGAATTTACTGGCACAAAACCCGCCGGCAGCTATGGCGGATAAATTTCGCGCAGACGGCAAAATTTATATTGTGATCTTAGTGATAATTACTATCTTTATTGGGATAATTGTTTACCTCTTTTCGCTGGAAAGAAAGATAAAGCGCCTGGAAAGAGAACAAAATAAGTAAGTAATCTTTAACCAATAACAATAAAACAGTTTATGTCATCTACAAACCAAGCTTATAGCTTTTTTCAAGGAGTTGAGCGCAACTTTGATAAGGCTGCAAAATTTACCCGATTTGAAAAAGGTATCTTAGAGCAAATCAAGGCCTGTAACTCAATTTTACGCATTAAATTCCCTGTCAAGATAGGTAACGACATCGAAGTAATCGAAGCATATCGCGTTCAGCACTCCCATCATAAACTGCCTTGTAAAGGTGGTATCCGCTATAGCATGGATGTGAACCAGGATGAAGTTATGGCGCTTGCGGCATTGATGACCTATAAGTGTGCTATGGTAAATGTACCATTCGGTGGCGGTAAAGGCGGTATCCGTATCGATCCTAAGAAATATACTCCATTTGAATTAGAAAAGATCACGCGCCGGTACACTTCAGAATTAGCTAAAAAGAATTTCATCGGCCCTGGTATTGATGTACCGGCCCCGGATTATGGTACCGGTTCCAGAGAAATGAGCTGGATCGTAGATACCTATGCCTCTCTTTATCCCGGCGAATTAAATGCCCAGGCTTGTGTGACCGGTAAACCTATTGCCCAAGGTGGTGTAAGAGGCCGTACCGAAGCTACCGGCTTAGGCGTATTTTATGGTATCCGTGAGCTGTGTAATGTAGAAGAAGAGATGACCAAAGTAGGCTTACCAGTAGGTATTGCCGGAAAGAAGATTATCGTTCAGGGTTTAGGTAACGTAGGTTACTATGCCGCTAAATTCTTCCAGGAAGCAGGAGCTATCCTGGTAGGCTTAGCAGAATATGAAGGGGGTATCTATGATGCCAACGGATTGAACCTGGAAGATGTAATGGCACACCGCAAGAACACAGGTGCAATCCTGGACTTCCCGGGAGCTACCAATTTCGCCAACAGTGCGGATACTTTGGAACAACCTTGTGACATCCTGATCCCGGCCGCATTGGAAGCGGTGATCCATAAAGATAACGCGGCCAATATACAGGCTAAAGTTATCGGAGAAGCGGCTAATGGCCCTTTGACTCCGGATGCGGATGACATCCTGAATAAAAAAGGTGTGATCATTGTTCCGGACATGTATTTGAATGCAGGTGGGGTAACCGTATCCTATTTTGAATGGTTGAAAAACTTAAGCCACGTTCGCTATGGCCGTATGGAAAAACGCTTCAGCGAAAATATGAACGCAGAAATCGTTAAGAACGTAGAAAACCTGACCGGTAAACGTATCGGCGAAGCAGAAAGAAAAATGCTGTTACGCGGACCGGATGAGGTAGACCTGGTTTACTCCGGCCTGGAAGATACCATGATCAGTTCTTTCCACGAGATCAGAGAAGCATTGAAAATGAACCAGGGCGTAGAAGATATGCGTACTGCGGCCTTCATTTGCGCCATCAACAAGGTAGGGGTGGCTTATGAAGAGCTGGGTATCTTCCCATAAATTCATTGTCTATATTATTGCAAAAGGATTGGTTGTATTTTAACCAATCCTTTTCTTTTGCCCTACTTTATTAAATCATAAAAACATATCTTTGAGAAAATTTAAACACGGATTATGGTATTGATAAAAAGGGTTTTAGTTTTAATATTCAGCCTGTTTTTCATCGCAGGCACAGTAGCCACGACCAGCTCCTGTAAGTCTAAAAAAACGCTGACTAAGGCACAAAGGTCCAACATGAGAGCCGCCTATGAAGAACTGAAGCAGGAACTACCGGAAGCCCAGGTAACTTATGAAGACGATCGCGTTAAATTAGTACTGCCGGAAGCCTTATTATTTGAAGTAAATTCAACGGAGGTTAACCCTACTTATTTACCTACATTGGTAAAAATCGCAAGGGTACTTAATAAATACCCGGAAACAAGCTGCCTGATCACCGGCTATACGGATACCTCCGGTAGCCTGGAACTCAACGAGAAATTATCCTGGGGCAGGGCAGAAAATGCTAAAACAGCCCTATTGAATAGCGCTGTAAAAAATAAAAGAATTTTCACCTGGGGCTTTGGCCCTAAGAATCCTGTTGCTTCCAACGAAACGGCTGAAGGCCGCAAGCAAAACAGGCGGGTTGAGTTTGTATTCCTATATAACTACCAGGGACAAAACAAACACTAAGAAACTATTTGATTGTATATAAAATGGGGCCGGGATCGTTTTCCGGTCCCATTTATCTTTATATTTGAACGAACAATCTCCATTATCATGCGCTACTTATCCATCCTTAAAATATTGTTACCCGTCTTTATTGCTGCATTCCTTTTTAGTTCCTGCGCGACAAGCAATTTTAGTACCGCTGAGCGTCAATTGATAGGTTCCGGGCAAGGAAAGGATACCTTCAGGGTGTTGAGTATCGCGAACCAACAGGATTCATTGATCTTAAGAAAACGATCCAAAGATTTAAAACAAATAAAAGACAACAAGGACCTTACCCTACTCCTTGAGCGTATGAGAGTCACTATGGATGCGGAAGAAGGCATTGGCATCGCAGCACCACAGGTGGGTATCAACCGGAATATTTTCCTGTTTACCCGGATTGATGAACCGGAACAAAAAGTACAGGTAGCTATTAATCCCTGGATCACCGCGCATTCCGATAGCCTGGTTTGTTTTGAAAGAGATGGTTGTCTTTCCATTCCCGACATCCGCGGCAATTCTAAGCGCTATGCCTGGATCGAAGTCAGCTATTACGATGAGAACGGCACCTTAATTCAAGAGCGCTTCAGCGGGCATAAAAGGCCGGACAATTTTACCAATATCATTTTCCAGCATGAATTTGATCACATCAACGGGATTCTTTTTATTGATAAGCTTTGTGATTAACCCCACCTCTTTTTTGGCAATAACATCATTACCCCGCGCCCAGCTTTTTTAAATACCGGAAATGGGACTGGATTGCCTTAGGAATACTTTTCTCGTTATACGGAAGTCCGTATTGAATTGCTTTTTCTTTTATTAAAGGGCTTATACAGGCATATACGGTATGCGGCAGGTTTGGGAACAGGTGATGAGCGGTATGTGCATTAAATCCGCCAAAAATAAAGTTGGCCATTTCACTTTCCGGGTGGTAATCCAGGGACACCGCAAGCTGGTGCTCGTAATAGTCATAAGGCAATACGCCCTGTTCATCTACTTTAGGAAATTCTGTTTCCATACATAAATGCGAAATAATCAAAGTAAGTACAAAGAAAATAGAGATAAATCCATGCATGATCAGAAACGCCGTGATCACCTGTGACAACGAGGCACCTGTAAATAATACCGGTAACACGATCAACAATACTATGTAGCCAATTTTTAAAAAGATCAGTTCCGCAATAAACCCGGAGGAATAGCTTTGATTCCTGAGATTGGCAAGATGCTTCTTGCCGAGATAAATAAAATCCTTTACGAAGATCCAATGGAGGGTGTAGACTAAGTACAGGAAAATAGCATATACATGCTGGTGCTTTTGGTGTTTCCTGAGTCTGTGGTGGGGCGATAAGCGCAGGAATGGGTTATCATCAATATCTGCATCACAGCCGTCTACATTAGGAAAGATATGATGCGAGGCAATGTGCCTTTTATGCCAAAGCCGGGCATTTACTCCCTGCAGATTGAAAACGCAATAGAAAACAATTTTATTTACCCGTTTATTGGATGAAAAGGTATTATGTACACAATCATGAGCACAGTTAAATGCTAATAAGATTCCCGTAAGTCCGAACAATACATAATTAGTGATAAGTATGTAAAAGTGTGAATAAACAAACGAAAAGTACAGTCCGGCATATAGTACCAAATAAAAAACAGAATAAGTGATGAATTTCATCCACATTATTCTGTTTGCTTTGCGTAAAATTTTCTCGTCTAAGCGTATGGCAACTTCCCGCTTCAATTCTGCATAAAAGTCAGAAGTATTTTTCCGGAATTTTATTTTTGTTGCACTCATTCTGAACGTAAAATTCCCGCTGAACGATTATTATTCATTACATATTTTCTGCAATCACTTCTTTTACTTCAGGGATCATACGCTTCATCATGCCTTCAATACCCGATTTAAGGGTGATCATAGATGAAGGGCAACCGGAGCAGGAACCTTGTAAAGCCAGCTTCACAATACCATCGTCAAAACCGATGAAAGTAATCGCGCCGCCATCCATTTCTACAGCAGGTTTTACATAGTTCTCCAGCATTTCTTTAATACGGGTCACCACATCCACATCTGCATCGGAGAATTGTTCTTCTTTATTTTCTTTATTAGGGACTAACTCCTCGTTAATGATCTCTTTACCTTCTTCCAGGTAAGCTTTCAGGAACTGGCGAATGGTTGGAATAATTTCTACCCATTCTGTATCCGTAGTTTTGGTAAGGGTAACAAAGTTACTGGCGATAAATACGCCTCTTACAAACGGGAAAGCGAAAAGCGCCTGTGCTAAAGCAGAAGGTGCTGCATCTTTTTCTTCCGGAAAATCAATGCTCTTACCCGGGTACAACAGTTTGTTCGCCACAAACTTCATTGTTTCGGGATTAGGAGTCATCTCGGTATATATACTGATGATCATATTACCAGTGTTCGACATAATGTTTAGTTTAATAAATAGAATACAAAACTAGCGAAAAAACAGCAGCTAAGGTTCATAAAACTATGTTTCTGCCGATTATATTTTTGATGACGGCATAGATCAAAACTATAAACAAGCCCCGTCTTATTTATCAATAGAACCCATCACTTTTTGCGCAAAGCCATTCAGGGCTTCGCTTTCGCGCATACCGGATTTTACCATTTCATGCACTTCTATAGCGCCGCAGATATTCGTGATCAGCTCGCCGATCACATTCAGCTCCTCTTCGTTTACGCCACGGGCTTCTGTGATCGCTTCCAGTACTTCCAATGCCGCTTCCAGCTTTTCCGGGCTGGCATTTTGATAAGCCTGTCTAATTATGGGTAATTTCATCGACTAAAGTTTTTAAAGATTCTGCCTGGTTGGTTTGTACCTGGTTCACTAAGGCGCCTTTTTCAAAAGCAGCGAAGGTAGGTAAGTTATCCACCTTTGCTAACTGGCGGGAATCCGGCATTTTTTCCGCATCTACATAAACGAAAACCACGTTTTCATTTTCTGTAGCCAGTTTTTTAAATTTCGGTTTCATGATACGGCAGTTACCACACCAGGTAGCGCCATACTGAACCATTACTTTATCATTGCTGTTAACAATCTCCTGGAGATTATCTTCCGTAAGTTCCTGGAACATATTTTCATTTTTTCTTAAGTAACAGATATAAAAAAGCCATAGTGCGCGACAGCAAGTGCCGGGAACACTATGGCAGGATCAATTAATTTTGGCTCAGGTATTCTGCAACACCCGCGCGGTCTGCATTCATTGCCTGTTTACCTTCTTCCCAGTTGGCTGGGCATACTTCACCATGTTTCTGAACGTGTGTATAAGCGTCGATCAAACGTAGGTATTCGTTTACATTACGGCCAACCGGCATATCGTTTACACTTTCGTGGAATACTTTACCTTCTTCATCGATCAGGTAAGTAGCGCGGAAAGGCACATTACCACCAGAGTAAACCATTTCTTCATTTTCATCCATGCTGTATTCCGCATCCAGGATACCCAGTTCCTGGGCTAATAAACGGTGTGTATCCGCAATAAGCGGATAAGTGATCCCCTCGATACCGCCATTATCTTTCGCAGTGTTCAACCAGGCAAAGTGTACTTCAGGTGTATCACAAGAAGCACCGATAACGATGGTATTTCTTTTTTCTAATTCGCCTAATGCCGCCTGGAATGCATGCAATTCTGTAGGACATACAAAAGTGAAATCTTTAGGATACCAGAACAACAATACTTTTTTCTTGTTATCTACTGCCTCTTTTAATACGTTAATCCTGTACGTGTCGCCCATTTCAGACATTGCGTCTACTGCAAGATTCGGGAACTTTTTACCTACTAAAGCCATTTGTTTTTTTATTTTAAACGTTATTGATTCTTATTTGACGGGTGCAAAGTTAAACCAAGTTATTGCATTTGCCTATCGCATTCCTTTGTAACATTATAGTCAAAATCTATTGAAATTTAATTTTTAATTAAATAAAATCTATTTGAACAGAAAACTTTAAGGCACTCCTATCCCGTTTACAAGTATAAAAGCCAGTACTTTTGAAAAACTGTTTAATCACATAATTGTAATAGATGAAGAAATATTGTTTGTCGCTGTTGCTCTTTTTTGCCGCAAATAGCGCCATTGCTCAAAAAGAATTTGAAGGTGCCTGGTCCGGGGTACTGAAAATACAGACGATGGAACTGGGATTGGTATTTAATATCAAGGACAATAACGGCCAACTTGAAGCAACCATGGACAGCCCCAACCAGGGTGCTAAAGGCATCCCGGTAAAATCTGTAAGTACTAATAAGGACAGCATATATATTGAAATACCGGAAATCCAACTGGTCTACAAAGGCGCCTTACTTGACCGCGATAACATTAAAGGCAGCTTTACCCAACGCGGACAGGCCTTTGACCTTGACCTGAGCAAAACATTATCTTTAAAGAATAGCCGGCCACAGGAACCGCAAGCACCTTTTCCCTACCAGGAAGAAAAAATAAGCTTTGACAACAAAGCTGCCGGTATACAGCTGGGCGGCACCCTGACTTTACCACAGGGTAAAGGCCCTTTCCCTGCAATGGTGCTGGTAAGTGGCAGCGGCCCCCAGGACCGGGATGAAACCCTGCTCGGGCATAAACCCTTCCTGGTGCTTGCTGATTATTTTACCCGCAACGGTTATGCTGTACTACGTTATGATGACCGGGGTGTAGCGCAATCCGGCGGGAAATTTGAGGGGGCAACAAGTGGAGATTTTGCCAACGACGCCTGGGCAGCAGTACAATTTTTGCAAAGCCGGAAAGAGATCAACAAAAAGCGTATTGGAATCATGGGCCATAGCGAAGGTGGTATGATCGCCACCAAGCTGGCAGCAGCACATAAAGACCTGGCTTATATCGTCATGCTGGCCGGACCGGGTTTAAGAGGCGACCAGATCTTGTTGCAACAGCAGGAGCTTATCGCAAAAGGCAGTGGCGTACCAGATTCCACGATCCGGAAATCAGTTGCTTCCAACAAAAACATTTATGACATTATTAATGCCGGTGATAAAGACCCGAAAATTACGGAGCAAAAATTAAGACGCTATCTTAACAATGAATTTAAAGAAGGCCGTTTGCCCCATGAGCCCGGAACAGAAAAAGACAGCGTGATTCAGACTTACCTGCAGGCCGTTTCGGATCCCTGGATGACTTATTTTATCCAATATGATCCACAACCTGACCTCGCAAAGATCAAGATCCCGGTATTGGCACTGATCGGTGCTAAAGACCACCAGGTATTACCCGAATTTAATATCCCGGCTTTGAAGAGCGCTTTTGAAAAAGGCAATAATAAAAAGGCAACCGTATTGGAACTTGAAGGCTTAAATCACTTGTTCCAGGAAGCCAAAACGGGTATGCCACAGGAATACAGCTCTATTGAGCAGACCTTCTCACCGGTGGCTATGAAAACTATTTTAGACTGGCTGAACAAGCAAACGAAGTAGTTAAGATAGTTGATGAGTGATGAATGATGGGTGATGATTCAATTATGCGTCTTTTCGACTACAGCAAAGCTGAGTGGAGACCTCTCTTTTGAATTATTAATGGGTGGTAAGTGATAAGTGAAATGTGATAGGTGAAATACAGTAGTGCTCTAAGCATGGCTATCCCGTTGCACCCTTGAATAAACTGAGGATGGTACCTCGGACGATTTCAGGTTAGCTAAGGCAACAAACGAAGTAATGAAAAACGGATCAGGGTTTCCTGATCCGTTTGCTTATTTATAATCATAAATACTTCTTGAAATATTCCAGCGCAATCCTCCATAACCGTAAGTTCTTGCTGTTGCCGGCTGGTCTTCGTTACTCAGCGTAAGAATACCTCCCGCTTCTAAAAACAGGTTAGGTCTTAACTCATAAGCCACATTAAGATTACCCCAGATCATTTTCCGTTGTGTTCCGCTCAGCATAGGGTATTCATTATTATTCGCAAAAGCCCTGTTGGTAGCCGGCAGGTAAATACCGGAACCTGTATAAATACCGGCCGGGTTATCGCCATACACCGCGTACACGCCACGCCCCTCAATCGTCCATAGGGTAGCAGGCTGGTACCGGAGCTGGGCGATGACTTCCATAAAATTATTGCCCAATGGATGTGCCATCGGCTGATTGTAATGAGCAAAAGCAGCCGCACTGTCGGTAGCCGGAGCATAAGTGAACGGGCGTACTGCATTAAATTCCAGTTGACCATCCAGGTTCTTCAGTGTAGCCACATCGTAATACTTCAATCCCAACTGCACACCGTATTGATTTTTCCAGGAGCCCTGCCCGATGCTACTCAGGTCGAGCTTATCGAGGAAAGCCTGGCCATAAAGCTGTACCCCATTTACGGGGAGTACCTTGAATTGCAAGCCCCAGGCATTATTGCGGGTATCGTCATTCACCTGCCCGGCAATACTCTGGTATCCTATAATAGGCACAAAAATACCTGCCGGCATTTTATTTCCTTTTGAAAAAACAGTGCTTTCAAAAATCCCCAGGCTCAGCCAGGAAGTGGGTACATAGTTCAACTGGTGTACCGCGGCGTATTGTTTCGGCAACAAACCATCACCTGTCGTTTGTCTTACTTCATTATTAGCAATCTGCTCTATGATCACGCTTTCATAGAAGAAATTTTTCCAGTTGGCTCTTAAGCGCACAAAAGTCGACGGAGCCGCATTGTTGGATAAGACCAGGCTCCGGATCCCAAAGCCTACGTGTTGCTTATCGTAACCGAATGTGATCGTGGCATGATCCTGCACCAGGGCAAAGTCTACGTAACCACGGGCCAGGAAGATATCAAAAGTTTCTCCGTTTTTCGCGGCGTAATGGGTACCCGGGAATTGGCCTCTATGCCTTCCTACCCAGCTATTCAGATAGCCTGGTATTCTTTCCTGGTTATCGGCCAGCATGGTATAAAAGCCAACCCGGTCTGCGATGCGTCCTCTTAACTCCAGTCCCCTGGTATTAATGTAGCGAACACTTTCATCGTTCACATCATAACCTGCCTGGAGGTATAAAACAGGATTCACCGAAAGGAAAAAATCATCCGTTTCCACGTTTACCAGGTCGGTTTGCGTTTGGTAAAAATATTTCAGGATGGGCCTTTTCGATTGAACGAAACCAGATTCGCCGGAGGCATTCTCATGCCATTCTCCACTAATACTGATCGCCCGGTTAATATTGAATTCATCAATGCTGTTAGTACTTAAACGCCCGACCCGCGCATCGCGGCCTAAATCCCCTAAATAACGCACAAGCGCTTTACGGGATAAAGGTTGCATAGCAGTGTTGAAATCCGTGCTCAGGATGCCGGTCTTTGTTTCCAGGCGATCGGCCAGGTGATATTCCGGGCTACCTGGATTCAGGTAAGTCGTTTGGGCCTGAACCGTTAAGGCCGGGCTTCCCAAAGCAAGCAATGATAAAAAGGTTTTTTGTAAATTTTTCCTCATGATTAGTTGTTCAAAGCAAAATCAATGGTTCTTTGCAATTGGCATCCCTGCAAATGTATTCAAAATTCGCTAAATATGTAATTACCGGCGGGTATAGAAAAGTATTGTTTTAAAACCGGATGCTTTCTTTCTAATGCTTTTCCTTAATTATATTCCAGGTTCATTTGTACGGGAATACCGGCTCGCTCCAGCGCATATTGAAAATCCTCGATTGTTTGTTTGGTAAAGTTTTCATCGTAAGCATCCAGCTCCAGGTAAGCACAATAGAAGCGTTCTCTTCCCTTTTCTGTTTTCAGCTCTATATAATTTGAGCGGGGCAATGTGAAAAGCATCATCCATTTCATACGACGCTCATTTATAGTCACCGATTCAATTTGGTTCAACGCAATTTGCCGAAACTTCCGGAATGGCCAATTGGCATTGATCATACAACACTTCCCTTCAACTAAGGCAAAACTATAGCAATGCCATGCATTCACCAGGTAAGCAATAATAAGATAAGGTAATAACAATAAAGTCCAGGGGCTGCTCATCACAAATATGAGCCCCGTATATATAGCAATACCTACAAAGCCTGCAAAAAAGTAATCCATACCCTGATCGGGCTATAAAAGATGTTGGCATCCTGATAACCTTTTCGGCGCAGTATCCGGTCTACCCGCTTATCCCTTACCTCTTTTATAGGGATGATCATCTATTTCCGTTTAAAGGTCCAGGTCAGGGCTTTCTTTTTGGTCGCCTTGTAGATGGTACCATGATCTTCCGCAGGTTCATCTGAATAGTACCATTTCAGCTTTGGTATTGCTTGCTTTTTCAACGTTGCTGCCAAGGGCCTGGTATAATCAACCATATCTTTTGATCCGGCAAACCAAAGCGTTTTTTCCTGATTGGGGAATGCGGTCATATGTGCTTTTGCCGTTTTGACCAGGTGGCCATCATTCCACCATACAGACGGGTCCATAGCAATGTAGTGATCAAACATATCAGGCTGCAATAAGAAGGTTTCTATTACGAAAAGACCGGCAAGGGACTCCCCAACAATTCCTTTTTTACCGGAAGTACGGTAGCGCTTATTGATCTCGGGAAACAGCTCCTCTTTGACAAAGGCACGGAATACAGCCGCCCCATCGCTAAGGGGAGCCAACACCGAATCTTTTTTCACCTCGGAAGGACCTGTAAGATCTCGTCTTCTATTGGTATTCTCAATGCCCACCAGGATAGCGGGTGGTATGGTTCCCGCAGCCATCAGTTCAGACAATGTTTCGGCTATATGTGGAAAATCCTCCTGGGTACCGCCATCAGGCATATAGATCACCAGTAAGGAATCTTTACCTTTCTCATATGCCGGCGGCGTCCAGATATTGATGCGCCGGGACTCATTCAACAATTCAGAGTGGAGCTCGAGGCTATCGTATTTCAGTATAAAAGGGCCCGGGGCAATCGTTTTAGCCGTCAAGTTCAGATGAACCATGAAAAATCCCAGGAAAACAAAAAGTAGCTGTCTCATTTTAGTTTTTTAAAATTGCCTATAAAGCTAAGCTAATTTCAGGATTTTAGCCATTGTTCTATCGCCTTAAAAAACGGTACCGGAGCTTCTACCCAGGGAAAATGGCCGGCCTTTTCAATCAACACCAGCTTTGCATTGGCTAGGCTATCGCGGAGTTGTGCTGCGTACTCAGGTGGATTATTGGTATCGTATCTACCATTCAGGATAAGGGTGGGCACTTTTATTTCTTTAAATCTTTCCTGCCAGTCAAGATAAGTCTTTATTTCTTCCGCACCGGCCTGCCATAAGCGGCCATTCACAGGCTTCCGCCTGCCGGCTCTAGTTACTTCAAGGGCAATAGGTATTACCTTTTGAGCGCTTGCCTCATCATAGCACCACCATTTTATAGGCGCCAGCGACAGATCACGCCCCAGGCTATCCACAGCGGTACCGGAAGCCTGCATATAATCCCAATCTTTAATCACCTGCGCAAACCAGGCGGATTCTCTCGCACGATAAGCTTCCGTAGTTTTTCTTCTTACCATCATTTGGGCTGCGGTACCCGTATAACTGGTGCCTGTAAGGATCAATCCGGCGCTGCGTTGCGGATATTTAAGGGTATAGGCCAATGCAATAGTGCTTTGATCAGAATGTCCGAATAACCACACCCGTTCAACGTTTAAGTGATTACGCAGTCCTTCTATTTCCGCTACCAGGTAATGGGCATTATACTCTTCCAGGGAATTCGGAGCATCAGAAGCTCCGGTACCCCTGGGATCATAATAAACCATAGTAAAATACTTTTCCATGGGTCGTAAAGTCATTTCATAAGCAATCTTACCGGAATTGGGATGGCCGGTAATCAGGACCGGACCAGATCCTCTTACCATGTAGTTAATTTGAAGCCCGTCAAGCGCTACACGATAGGAGCCAGGCTTGATAGCCCACACCTTCATTCCAAAAAAAATACCTAAAAGCATCAAAAAGCATCTCATAGCAATAAGGTTTAGCAACCAGAAAAAAGCCGGAAATTTTCCCGGCTTCAACAATATAAAATCACTCTATTATTTTGTAACTGCCCACATAGGCTTGCTTTTGATGATCTTTTTATGCACCGGGCAATCTTCCGTATGCGCACCTTTAAGGTAACCGATGCTCATCAGGAATTCATTGACGATCTCCCCACCGGTAAACTTGAAGGTCTTTTTGAAAAGCTTCACCCACTCTTCCTTCGTCTTGGGATGGTGGTGCTCCAGCCATTTTTCAAAAGAGCCATATTCTTTTTGCAGCGTTAAGATGGTGCGTGCATTTTCAATCGCTGCGTTTACTTTCAGTTTATTGCGAATGATGCCGGCATCGTTCAATAAACGCTCGCGGTCTTCTTCTGTATAAGCGGCAATTTTTTTGATATTAAAATTGCTGTAGGCTTTCCGGAAGCTTTCTTCTTTCTTTAAAATGGTTTCCCAGCTCAGGCCGGCCTGGTTGATCTCCAGGATCAGGCGGCCCAACAATTCATTATCATCGTGGATCGGGAATCCATAATGGTTATCATGATAGTTCTTGTGCAGGGCTTTCTTTTCAGGCACCTGCATGTTTGCTATAGCGTTACAATAAGACATAAGTTCAATTTATTTACCGGCTATTTTGCCGCAAGTGCTTTAATATCCCTGATCTCTAATACAGGCTTGGGATAGCCTTTATCAATCGTGTTGATCATCGCTTGCGCGACCTGGTGTAAAGTTAAAGATTGTCCCGGAAGTATCAGCGGAAATAGCGCAATGAGGGGTTTGAAAAACCAGCGTACATTTTGCTGCCCCTTAACAGGTTTCATAAAACCGGGCCTGAAGTTATACTGCGCCCTGAATCCCAGCTCCATCAGCTTGTCTTCTGTTCTACCCTTGACCTTTTGCCACATCTGCCTGCCATCTATACGGGTATGCGCTCCGGAAACAAAGCTAAAGGCCATATCCGGGTTCAATGCTACTAATACTTTCGCGAAATTGATCGTGGTTTCGTAAGTAATAAAACTATAATCCGCTTCGTTCATTCCTACAGAACTGATTCCCGCACAATAAAAACAGGCATCATAATCACTCAATGGCTCTGTTACAGTCCCCAGTTGGTTAAAATCTTTCAGGATCAATTCTTTTAACTTGGGATGTTGCCTGCCTACCGGCCGACGCCCGATTAACAGTACCGATTCAATCTCCGGGCTTTCCAGGCAATGAAGCAATACCCCTTCTCCTACCATACCGGTCGCACCGGTAATAATGACTTTATAAGTTTTCATAGCTGATTATTTTACGTTAAGCCACCATTGTTCAAATGTTTGCTCCGGTTGATTCATATAAACTATTTCTCCGATCTTCGGTGTGGCTAATGTGTAAGGAGCCCCCTTCGCATATTCCGTCATTAACTTTAATGGCTCATCCCAGGGATGCCTGGCCAGCTTGAATTTGGAATGGTGCACCGGCATCATACGTTTTGCTTTTACCTCTATCGTAGCATGCTTAACTTCTTCGGGTAATTTATGTACCGATTGCCAGGCCGGGTTATACTGGCCGCATTCCATCATCACGAAATCAATCGGGCCGAATTGCTCGCCGATCTCTTTATAAATCTGATCATAACCGCCATCACCGCTGTAAAAGACTTTGAAATCCGGGCGCACGATCAAGTAGGAAACCCAAAGCGTTTTAGACTGCTTCAAACTGCGCCCGCTGCTATGATGTGTCGGTAACAGATGAATAACCGTTTCCGCATCAATAGTTACCTTTTCATACCAGTCCTTTTCGATCAGCTGCTCCGGTTTATAGCCCCAATATTCAAAATGGGAACCAACACCCAGGCCACAAATAACCTGTTTCACTTTGGGCTGCAGCGCCACGATGGTTTTATAATCCAGGTGATCGTAGTGGTCGTGGCTGATCAGCAGGTAATCAATTTCAGGCATATCGGCAACGGTATAGACATCCGTACCTTTAAATGCCTTTACTGAATTGGGTAGAGGTGAGGCTGAGCCGCTGAACACCGGGTCGATCAGGTAGCGCTTACCGCCTAACTGCATATACATAGAGGAGTGGCCAAACCAAACAACCAGGTTACTATCCAAGGGTAATTTTTTCAAATCTGTTTTTACAGAAGGCAGGGCTTCAGCAGGATCAGTGCGCTCATCTTTACTAAAAATCGCGTTATAAGCAACTTTAGTCATAGAAAAACCCGGAGTGATCGTCGGACGGGGCGTTCGGTTCCTGAATTTATCGTCTTTATAATTGGGTGATTTCAGGATCTCTGCCAGTCTGGTCCCGTCGGGTACTTTGCCAAATTTCGGCTGTTTCATATAAATAAATATGCTTAGTGTCAGTAATAAAATGATGCTTATTAAGCCAATGAATAATCTTTTAAAAAATTTCTTTACTCTTTTCATGTTTTATGTTCAATTACATCAATACGCCGCGCTTTGCTGCTATCGGCTTTAACTCATGTTGTTCGCCCAGTATGTTTAATAAATCTATTTCTATGGTCCGGCATATCGCCAACATGGGCACATCATTTTCCAGGCCTTCGAAAGGATTTTCCGAATAGTCGCCTATGAGCTCCATCACTACGTAGACCCAACCGATCAGCATCCCAAAAGGAATAGATAGCCAAATCCAGGCATCGCCCAGCTTATGAAATTCGCCGACCACACCAAAGGGCAAGAGGAAAATAAATACGCAAACGAACACAAAGCTGAAACTGCCGTATTGCCGGGGTAAAGGAAACTTTTTGATCCGTTCCAGCTTGCCCTGGTGATCAAAGCAATCATTGACGACGGTCTGTAATTTCATTTGTTTGAACACATCCAGCTCGCCCCGGCCATTCAGTTCTGCCAACACCTTTGTTTGCTGATCGAGAATATAAGTGGCCTGGTTGCTAAAACCGTTTGCCGCAGCAGGTTCCAGCCCGTTTAAATATTTAGGCAAGGCTAAGGCCGCGCATTCTTCTTCATAGAGCCCGGCACCAAAATTCTTTCTTCTGCCCTGGCTAAACCTGCCAAAACTATAGCGTAAGCTGACATGCTCCCAGCTGGTGGGCTGCAACAACTGATCTCTTAAAGTATAGGTCCAGGCAATGTACCGGTAAATCATAGCATGTTTTTCGTCCCGACTATCCGGTATAAAACCAGAGACCATAGAAGCCCAACTCCGGCTACTGTTGACAATTGCGCCCCATACTTTCCTGCCTTCCCAGAGCCGGTCATAAGCCTGGTTGTTTTTAAAGCCAACATAGAAGGCTACCGCCGTACCAACCAGGGAAATCGGCAGCCAGGGGACCTGCAGCCACTTCCAGTCCGTGAAGTAGTACAGGCTGGTAAATAAAGTCATCCAAAGGCCCAGCCATATGAAATGGTGGCCCGTAGTGCGTATGATCGCTTTTAGGGATAGTGTTTTTTTAATCAGCATAGGAGTTTTTTAGAATGTTTGTTCCAAAGGTATTAAAGTAGTTTAGGCTTTTACGGCATCCCAGACCATACTTAGCTGGTCCGCGATCTTTTTTTGTTGCGTAGCTTTATCCGCTTTCTGTATCCAGCGTACGAAAGTATTGATGGTACCGGCGAGGAAATAGATAATAGATTCCATTGCCAGCGGTTTAATGATCCCTTCTTTTTGCCCCTGTTCAATAAGTTCAAAGACCGGTAAGAAAGCAGTTTTTCCTTGGGCTTTTGTGGCTTCTGTTATGATGGGAGAATTTTGCATCTGGTCCATGAAAGCGAATCCTGCAGGGTGTTTGAGGTAAAATTTAATAATTGAAATATAGAACTCCAGGAATTTGGTCTTTAGGGAACAGTTGCTGTCTAAACTTTTAAGGGTCTGTATAATCTCCGAAGTTTTGATGTGCAGGTAGATCGCGTTGATCAGTTCTTCTTTGGTCGCAAAGTAATTATAAATAGTGCCCATCCCGGAGCCCGCGGCTTTTGCTATGGCAGACATGGGCGTGCCCTGTATCCCTTTTTCTACGAAAAGGTTCATCGCTGCCAGCAAGATCATTTCTCTTTTATTCACGCAGCAAAAATAGCTAAATTGGAATATTCATTCCAAAAATAATATTGTTAAAATTTAAATGCCTGTGTTTCGATGTAGGCCCGGGCTTCATCCTGGGTGTAAAAAGAAAAATCCCGGTAGCGGTAATGCAAATCAATGATCTCTTCCAGCGCATCTTTGACCAGGGCTTTATTTTCCCAGGAATGCAAATGAGCGGTAACCGTTTCCAGGCAGCCTTTTTTGTAAGCGATCTGCCCGATCACGTGCACCAGGGTATTTCTTACCCGTGCCGTTTTATCCCATTCTAATCTTTGTAATAAAGGTAATATATCCAGGGGATGTTTCCGACCCCGTAATTCGATCCCATGACAGATTTCTCTCCGGATCTCTTTATCCGGGTGTTCCAGGTATTGTTCTGCCCAATGCAATACCGGTACCGGGTTTACTTCCCCCATCTTCTTTATCGAACCGATCACGGCATTCCTGGGCGCATGGTGCGGATCAAATAAAGAGGCTTCAAAAATATGTTGTACTCTTTCGAAGTCTTGTTTACCGATTTCACCGGCCGCATTGATCATCGTCTGGCGAATCTTGAAGTCGGGACTTTGCAGCAGTACATCCAGGATAGACAGGAGGGCATCTTGTAATGATGGCTGTTCCAAATAGAGCCGGCCTAAGGACAGGTAAGCGGATTTACGGATATAGGTATCTTCATCCGCAGCATAGGTTTGCAGATAGTCCGTATGTCCTTGCTCCAGCTCAGCCAGGAGTCGTTGTTTGATCAGCCTCACCAGGTCGGCCCTGCTCGCTTTATCCAGGTCATAGAATGCCATTGTCGGAAAGAATTAGGCTTCGAAAATAAGCATAGCAGCGCAATAATTAATCAGCATTCATCTCAGAGAATCCCTATTTTTGAGCAAAAATAAAGTTATGTATTTATTGCAGGGTCAACTAATGGCGAAAGCAGGAGAAAGGGATCAATTAGCAGCTATCCTGCTGCAGGCAGCAGCTTTAATGGAACAGGCCAACGGTTGTAAGCTCTATGCGGTAGCTACCGATATGGCCAACAGTGATGCTGTGCATATAACAGAAATATGGGACAGTCAGGCAGACCATGATGCTTCGCTGAACGTGGCCGGTGTACGCGAGTTAATCCAACAGGCGATGCCTTTACTGGCAGCGCCACCACAAAAGGGGCAGGAATACAACATACTCGGCGGCTGGGGGATTTAGCTTTTGTGCAAGCGGCTTAAGGTCTCCCGGGATACCCCCAGGTAATGCGCGATCATTGTTTTAGATACGCGTTGGAATAATTCGGGATAAGCCTGCAGCAATAATTCATATTTCTCTTTCGCGGAGTTTTTCATCATGGACAAGACTCTCTTTTGCAAAGCGACATAACCGCTAAAGGCCTTCTGCCCAAAGAACTGGTACATTTTAGGCAAGGCCTTGCAGATCGCGGCCTTGTCTTCCAGGCTCAGCGATAAGACCTCACAATCCTCCAGGGCTTGTACACACAATTGACCTTTCGATTGCAGGGCATAAGCCGGGTAATCGGAGATCCACCAGCCTTCCAGGGCAAACTGCAGGATATGTTGCCGGATCGCCTCATCATGCATAAATGCTTTCAGCAAACCTTTACACACCAGGAACTCAGACTCCACGATCTGACCGGCTTCGATCAGTAAGGTCTTCTTCTTCACGCTTAAAGGAATAAAGAAGGACTGTACAAAATCAAATTCTGCATCATCCAGATGTACGATTTGGCCAATATGTTCCCTCAAAAAAGCTGCAGCATTCATGGTATAAATTTAGGCTGCCGGTTTGAAAACTAAAAATTCCGCTATCTTTATTTTAGAAAATTGAATTTATGGAAATCATTTTGTGTGAATTATCAGAAAAGGTCGTTGAAGCCTGGCAATCGTTTTTTTCAGGAGCAGAAAATGTACGTATTCTAAATACCGACATTACGCAGCTGGAATGTGATGCTATCGTTTCTCCCGCTAATTCTTTTGGCTTTATGGATGGCGGTCTGGACTACGCTCTTTCTGAAAGATTAGGCTGGGACCTGGAAAAGAAATTACAACAGCAGATCAAGGAGTTACCGGAAGGCGAGCTATTAGTGGGAAGAGCTTTAGTATTGCCAACGGGCGATGCCAAACTACCTTACCTGATCTCTGCCCCGACCATGCGCATTCCTACTAATTTCAATATAGATACTTCTGTAAATGCCTACCTGGCGATGAAAGCAGTATTAATACAGGCAGTGAATGATGACCGCATCAACTCCGTCGCGGTTCCCGGGCTCTGTACCGGTGTAGGCCGTATGCAGCCTATTATTGCAGCCCGGCAAATGTTCCAGGCTTACAAAGAGATCATTTTGGGCGAAACGATGGATTTCAGCGATTTCGGAGCAGCTCAGAAATATCATTGGAACATTAACCCGCAAGGTATGATCTGGACGCACTAGTAAAAAAAGCGTGTGTTTAAACACCAAAATCATGGTCACATTGAGGCTCAAACTAGTTGACATTTCGACGGAGCTCAATGTGACCGATTTGATCCCCTTTTTAGAAACTGCTTTTCCTTATTCTATACTGCTACAGGAGCAAACAGGGAGGCCAGGTGTTTCAAATAACCCGCTTCATAAGCCTTGATTCTTTCGGCAGTTGCATTTTTTTCGAGGTCATGGAAATGAAATCCCTCCATCTTTTTCAGGCCCATAAACGCATTCATGCGATGAAAGCCAAACATAACCCCATCATCAACCGAAGTCTGATTAAAAAATTCACCCGGCAAGGTAAAGGCCGTTTCCGGGGCATTCCAGGTTGTGGTCAACATATAATTACGCCCGTGTAAGGTGCCACCGGTGCCATAATTGATTGCAGGATTTTCTGCTTTTCGGCCATCGCTGTTATAAATACCTTTTCTATGCCCGGCCGTCAATACCAGGTCCAGGTATTCTTTGAATTTATGCGGCAGGCCAAACCACCACACCGGCGTATGATAAATAATAATATCCGCCCATACAAATTTCTCTACTTCTTCTTCCAGGTCGTATAGTTCATTAATATCCGTCGTTTTTAATGCAAAGCCATTTGTTTCAATAAAAAATTGTTTGTCCCAGCTCAGGAGTGTTTTATTAAAGGCTCCACCAGAGTGTGCAAAATGCTGGCCGCCGTTTATGATCAGTACTTTTTTCATCTCAATTGTTTAGGGCAAAATTCCGATGAAATAAAATGACGGACCTGTGACCTAGGTCACAATTATTTAAAAGGGTATTCCAAACTATAAATGCTTTGCTAAATTTTGATGCATTGAGGATAGATAAAATAAAATTAACGCTTCACTGTGTTTTTCATTCCAGAGCTTTTGTAAATTTATAGTCCAGATATTATCATTGTTCAACCCAAAAACATACAACATGGCAAAGAAACATAATGAGGATAACGAATTCCCGGACTACCCGGAATCTCCCGAAGGGGAAGATATTTACAGGCATGAGGAGGAAGAAGATTACGATATAGAAGAATTAGAAGAAGAAGATTTTGATATGGACCTGGACGTGCCCGGCTCAGAGGAAGATGATGATATGGAAGCCATCGGATCGGAAGATGAAGAGAATAATTATTACTCTTTAGATGACCAGGAAGATGATGAAGACGATGAGCTTTAAAATGTTAAATAACCCCGGAGCAAAATAATTTCCAGGGATTACTGCTAAAAAGCCGGTACACTTATAGGTACCGGCTTTTTTCTCTATTACATTTCTTATCTTCTTACCCCGCCTGTAGTTCTTCCATTGCCATTATTATAAACGGTGTTTCTACCTTCATTCCTTTTGTTGTAGTCTTTTCCACGACCGTTGTTATTGTTCTTTTGCCATTGGCTGTGCATCGGGTGACCTTTACTGGCATAGTATTTATTCTCGCGGCTGTCGCGGATCATTGTTTGTCTGCCACCCATTCCTTTATATTGCCCGTAATTCCTGATGTGAACGCTATTCTGACGGTAAGGGGCATTCTGGTTCAATACGACCTTATAAGCATTGTAAGGGTTGAAGCGGTAAGCGGTAGGAATCGTCCGGGTGTATACCCAGGTATTGTGATTCAATATCACATATTGTCCGCGGCTGATGTCATAATAAAAATTGTAATCAGGGAAGTAATAGAACTGTGCGTAGTCATACCCGGTAGGGCCCCAGGCTGGCTGGCTACCGATATTGATCTGGATATTTATTTTTGCTTCTGCTTTAGGAGCTATTGCCACACCCATAAATACCATTGCTGCGATTGCGATTAACTTTTTCATAATTCCTAAATTTTAAAGATGATTAATTTTTATTGTTATTCCTTTGAACGGGTTTGAGCCAAAAGGTTAAACGGGTTTTTAGGAAAATCTACGAACAAGGCTGTTTTACCGACAAGTCTTCGTATTTCATCTACAGCATATCAAGTAAAAAGGCCCCCAAATAGTTAGACACTATTTGGGGGCTGTGCAATCTGGCTGCCTTCGTGCTCTTATCTTCCTTTCTGGTTACCCTTGTTATTATTGGCCGGAGGATTACTTCTGCCACCGCCCTCTACTGATTTGTCCTGGCTCCTATTTACTCTATTGTTGCTATTTCCCTGGCGATTATTGTTGCTGTTACTGGTTCTCCCCGTTCCTTGATTCCCTTCCCATTCATTATGATTCGGATGGCCTTTACTTTCATAGTATTTCTGTTCCCTGCTATCCCGGATCATACCTTGCTGTGGGCCTTGTCCTTTATATTGCGCATAATTTTTTTTATGTGTTTTATTGGAAAGGTAGGGGCGGTTCTGGTTAACAACTACCTTATAAGCATTGTAAGGATCAAAGCGGTACCGTGAAGGAATGGAGGCTACATAGGTCCATACATTATTCCTGAAGATGATGTATTGCGCTTTTCCTAAATCATAATAAAAATCATAATCGGGGAAGTAATAAAACTGCGCGTAGTCGTAACCGGTGGCCCCCCAGGCCGGCTGGCTGCCAATATTTACCTGCACATTGACTTGTGCGGAAGCGGGAAGGTTATTAAATGTTGTTGCCGCAAAAAGTATACTAACGATGGCCATTACCTTTTTCATAAAAACTTATTTTATTGAATTAAACAGCTAATTCAATCAGCAAATTAGTTCCCCGATTGCAAGGCAAATAATGAAATCTACCAGTAAGCAGTTTGTATAGAAAATCAGGCCATATTTATAGACACAAGCAACGATTGCAAGCAATGTTACAGTAATTTATGCCGCATAAAGGTATCAAAAGCATCTTTATACTGGGGTGCTACCGTAATGCGCTCTTCCTTAATAAGGACCTGGCTACGCTCTATCGCATCTATTTTATCCAATGCAATAATGAAAGAACGATGCACCCGCATAAACTGTTGCAGCGGGAGTTCTTCTTCAAACTTTTTCAGGCTCATCAGGGTCAGTACAGGTTTATCCTGTGAGCGCAGTACGATTTTTACATAGTCTTTCAGGCCTTCTATATACAGGATATCGTCCAGGCTGATTTTGACTTGCTTATATTCCGACTTTACAAAAATAAACCCACCGGAAATTGAAGATTGCTTATTGGGCGCTTTATCTTCCTGTTGACTCAACTGCTGCATTGCCTTATTGGCCGCAACCAGGAATTCGCTGTAATCAAAGGGTTTGAGCAAATAACCAATGGCATTTACTTTGTAGCCTTCCAAAGCGTATTGTTCAAAAGCCGTGGTAAAAATAATACGGATATGCGGCTTTAGTGTTTTGGAGAAATCCAGCCCGGAGAGATCCGGCATCTGGATATCAAGGAAGACAAGTTCTACCTCCTCATCATTATTCAAATACTGAATGGCTTCAATAGCGCTGCTGCAACTCGCCTTTAAGGATAAGAACGGCGTTTGCTTTACATAACCTTCGATGAGTTTCATCGCCAATGGTTCATCCTCTACAATGATACAGTTGATGGTCTTCATAATACTTATTTTTCTTCCTTTATGGGAATAGCCAGGTTTACAGTAAACACATTATTGATCAGCTTGGTTTCAAAGCGATGATTCTTCGGATAAAGCAATTGCAGGCGTTTCTCCAGGTTTTTAAGGCCGATACCTGATCCGCTGCGATCGTCCGACTGCTTGGGAAAGCTGGTATTAAAAGTCGTGAAGTTGATCTGCCGCTCATCAACACTTAAGCCTATATCTATTTTAGAGGGCTGGCTCGCAGAAACCCCGTGTTTAAAAGCATTTTCAACCAGGGATATCAATACCAGCGGTGGAATACTTACATCGGGAATCATTTCCGGGAAATGTACACTCACGGATGTTTTATCCGTAAGCCGCATTTTCATCAGGTCGATATACTTATTCAAAAAATCCAGTTCATCGGCCAGGCTTACTTTTTCTTCTTCCGACTTTTGCAGAAAGTAGCGCATTAGCTTACTCAGGCTATGGATAGCGGTCTTGGCCTGCGCCGGGTCTATATCAATAGAAGAATAAATATTATTCAGCGCATTAAAAAAGAAGTGGGGTTGCAATTGGAATTTCAGGTGCTGCAGTTCCGAATGCAATTTGATACTATCGGCTTCCTTTTTCAGTGTTTCTATATGCAACATACGCTTCCCGCTTTGAATAGCGAACGCAAACGCAATCGGGATAAGGTAGATCAGGAAATCAATATAGAAACGAAAACCGAAAGGTGGTTTTTGCTTGTTACCCTGACCTCCTCGCCCTTGTGGTGCTGCCGAGAATAAATCAATCAGCAGATCCCTGCCCATGGAAAAAGTAAACAGGAGCAAAAGATTGATCAGCACATAAAAGAGCTTCTTATCGCGGTAAAGCCACAGTTTGACCAGGAAAAAGTAATTCAGGTAAAATAAGATCGCTAAGGCAATCAGTTGCGTCCAGAAGTGCAGGAACAGGTCCATGAAGCCTTTCCCTGAAGACAATACAAAGGCCGTAGGCAATGCAAACATCGCCACCCATACCAATACATGGATGATCCATTCAAAATTCCTGTTTTGTAGCTTATTCATAACGCAAAGCTGTTATAGGGTCTGACTGCGCCGCTTTCCTTGCCGGGTACCAGCCAAAGAACACACCGGTAACAGTACATACCACGAATGAAATAACGATCGAATTAATGGTGATACTAACCGGCCAGCCGGCAAATTGTGCAATAACAAATGTAATACTTAATCCGAACAAGACGCCTAAAACACCGCCGGTTAAACTGATCAATATAGATTCTATAAGGAATTGCAACAAGATATGTTTCCCTTTCGCCCCGATGGCCATCCTTAAACCAATTTCCTTTGTACGCTCTTTCACGGATACATACATGATATTCATGATCCCGATACCACCCACGATCAGCGAGATACTGGCAATGGCCACCAGGAGTACGGTAAGCATTTCGCTAGTCGCGCTGAAGGTTTTGATGAGCTCCTGTTGGGAGGACACATTAAAATCATTATCCTGGTCTTCTCTTAGCTGATGTGATTTCTCCAGTATAGAAGTTACTTCCACCACTGCTTCACTGGCCTGGTCTTCGCTTACAGCGGAAGCGACTATAGATTGCAGGTAATCCTGGGCAAGGATCCTTTTCTGCACGGCGGTATAAGGCGCGATAATGATATCGTCCTGGTCTTGTCCGAAGGTATTTTCGCCTTTCTCCTTGAGTATCCCGATTACTTTAAAAGGTATATTCTTGAAACGGATCATTTTACCTATCACCTCTTTTTCATTGGGGAACAGGTTTTCCTGTACTGTCTTACCGATCACGGCGACTTTGGCATAAGCATTAATATCATCCTCGGTAAACATACTTCCTTCGTCTACCCCCCATTCCCGGATATTCAGGTATTCCGTTGCTGCGCCATAAATAGTCGTCGGCCAGTTATTCGCCCCTGCAATGGCCTGCCCGCTGCCGTTTACCATGGGAGAAATATCTTTGAGTAACACCGCCTGTTGTTTGATGGCCAGGAAATCCTTCATTGTTAAAGACTGCATATCGCTCATGCCCTGGCGCACGCCGCCCATCATACCGGCACCCGGTCTTATCGTGATCATGTTAGCGCCCATACTGGAAATGTTCTTCTTGATACTTTCTTTAGAACCTTCTCCTATTGCCAGCATAGCGATCACCGAGGCTACACCGATGATGATACCCAGCATGGTCAGCATGGCCCTTGTCTTATTGAGCATGATGGCCTTCCAGGCTATTTTTATCAGGTTGCTATAGTTCATAATATGGTTGTTGTTAAGCCCAAAGGCTTATTCAATAAAAATTTAAAAATCATTACGGTGCCCGGTATTCTATTCATTCACAATAAAACTTAACCGCTTGCTATAAGGCTTTCACATATACCCTTTACCCCTATAACCTTTATAGCTTTGAGCAGATACCGCTCCGCCAAAAAAGATATCTGCTGGCACCGCAATGAAATGATTTAATCTATCGGCTTGGCCAGTTTCTCCAATTCTGCCTTAGCCCATAAGCGATTGACGACAGCATCGTCTTTTATAATATTTCCATCCCGCAATACCACAGTCCTTTTGCTGAAGCGGGCAATATCTTCTTCGTGGGTAACAAAGCCTATAGTAATACCCTGTTCATTGAGCTCCTGGAAAAGGTTCATCACTTCGTAAGAAGTCCGGGTATCCAGGTTTCCTGTAGCCTCATCGGCCAGCAGGATTACCGGCTGGTTGACCAGCGAGCGGGCAATGGCAACCCTTTGCTGTTGCCCGCCGGAAAGTTGGTTGGGCATATGCCCCATACGTGTTTCCAGGCCCACTTTCTTAAGCGCATCTACCGCCCGGTGTCTGCGCTCCTCTGCGCTTATAGCCGGATTGTATAATAATGGCAATTCCACATTTTCAATCGCAGAAGTACGTGCCAGCAGGTTATAAGACTGGAAAATGAAACCAATCTTTGTATTGCGGATTGTAGCCAGTTCATTTTTATCCAGCTCTTTTACGGCCACCCCATCCAGGAAGTAGTCGCCACCTGAGGGTTGATCCAGGCAGCCCAGGATATTCAACAAAGTAGATTTTCCTGAGCCACTGGTGCCCATTATTGTTACGAATTCTCCTTTCTCAATGCGTAGATTTACACCTTTCAGGGCTTTTACAATTTCGTCTCCCATTTTAAAGCTACGGGTCAGCTGTTCTATCTGAATCGTGGGCTGTTCCATATTATTGCTATTGAGGTTGACGTTGCGAAGCTTTTTGATTCTGGTTACCGGGGCGTTTTGGCATAAACGGACTGCTACCTCTGTCTTTGCTGTTACTTTCTTTACCGGACTGTTCTTCCATACCGGTTACTACAGTTTCTTGTTCATTTAACCCGGACAGTACTTCAAGCGTGATGCCATCGCCGACACCGGTAGTAACAACTTTCTGAATCAGGCTACCATCGGCATTTTTTACCCAAACGACTTTTTCTTTAGTCGCCGTTTTCCCGGCCTGTGGCAAAGCTGCTTTTATATCATTTTGCTGGTAATATTTTTGTAGCAATTGTTCATCAGGATTAAAGGTAAATGCCGCAGCTTCTAATCCAGAAACTCCTTTACGCTCTTCAGTATAAATCGTAATCGTGGCCGTCAAACCCGGTTTCAATTTCTGGTCGGGATTATCTGCGCTAACAATTACAGTATAGGTCACTACATTAGATGTCGTCGTCGCACCTAAACGCACTTGCTTCACCACTCCATTGAACGTTGCTTGCGGAAATGCATCTACGGTGAAGCTTACTCTTTGACCTACTGTAACATTGCCGATATCCGCTTCATCTACGTTCGCCTCTACCTGCATTTTAGTAATGTCTTTGGCTATAGTAAATAAGGTCGGTGTGCTCATACTTGCGGCAACGGTTTGTCCTTCTTCTACCTCTTTACTTAAAATAACTCCGTCGATCGGTGAATAGACATTGGCATACCCCAGATTCGTCTGCGCCTGGGTCAGCGCGGTTTTTCTTTGGGTTACGGTGGCTCTTGCATTATTCAGTTGATAAACCGCCTGCTCATATTCTGCTTTGCTGATCACCTGGGACTGGAACATTTTCTGTGCCCGGTCATAAGCTTGCTGATAAAAATGTACTTCATTCTGTGCTGCCGTATATGCCGCATTGGCATTACTAACCGATTCCTGCAGGATCGTTTTATCCAGTTCAGCAAGCAACTGTCCCTTATGCACCTGGGTATTATAGTCCACGTAAATTTTATTAACCAGGCCGGAAACCTGGGTACCCACTTCTACCTGGTCTACAGGTTGTACCGTACCGGTGGCGGTCACTGAATTCGTAATATCTTTAGTGCTTACTTTCGTGGTTTTGAGCACCACTTTACTGCTTTCCTTTCTGCTCAGGATAAAATAGGCTAATATCCCAAATAGTATGATGACAATAAGGATGATGATCGTTCTTTTTCTATTGCTTTTCATGTTACAAATAATTTATATCCCGGATGATTAGTTTAATTGATCAAATGATTTACCCTGGTAATAGTTCAGGAGCTGGCGGTACAAAACGGACATATACCTGGTCTGCAAATAACTTTGTTCATTGTTGAGATAAGTACTGCGGCTTACTGCTAATTCTGTCGTTGTTAATCCGCCAAACTCAAATTTTTTTCCGGCCAGTTCATAAGCCAGTTGGGCATTATCCCGCGCTACTTTAGCGGCACTTTGCTGTGCCGTGCTGCTGCTGGCGTTAAGCCAGGCCGTTTCGATATCCGCATACAGTGTTTTTGAAGCTCCAATTTTACTCAGCTGGTTTTGTTCTATGTTGATCTGTGCGAGTTTAGCATTCGTCTTGTTCTGAAATTTTGAAAATAGGGGTATGCTCAACGTCAGGTTAGCCTGCTGACTGAAGTTCCGGTAGATCTGGGTGAAATAAGTATAGTTCATGGTATTGGTAAAGCCTGTATTTACGCCTAATCCCGCACTTAAAGTAGGTCTTGCAGCCGCTTTTGTTATCTTCAATTCCTTTTCCAGGATATTGTGCTGCATATTAAACAGCTTCACATCCGGCAGGTAATCCACAGCTTGATTAAAAACTTCCATTTTCCCAGGTAAAGGTGTATTCAACTCCGGAAGAGTTACCTTATCAATTTCGAATTCGTATTCAGGAGGCAGCTCCAGTAGTTGTTTCAGCTTTAAGACCTGCTGGGCGTAAAGAGTCTGGCTGTTGGCCAGGTTGTATTGATTTTGCGCATATTGCGTAGCTACATCTGCCTGGTCTTTTTTAGCGACTGCACCGTTTTCAAATTTTGTATTGATCAGGTTCAACTCTGCTAAAGAAGATTCCAGTGTGTTTTCGGCGATGCGAATCCCTTCAAAATAATACAGCGCCTGCACATATTGCTGCAAGACGGAAAGACTGATATTATTCTCCGACTGTTTCTGGTACAACTCAGACTGCTCGCTCAGGTATTTATTTTTCTCAATTTCCAGGTTCAGCCGGTTGCCCTGGTAGATCGCTACCTGGCCATTCACGGCAAAGCTGTTGGAGAGGATCGTCCTGTTGACAAAATCACTGGTAATTGGATCGATGGTATAACCATTGGACACATTCGCATTACCGCTCCCGCTTACGGATGGCAAACGGTTATTTTTGGATTGCTGATAATTTAATTGGGCACTTTCTTTATCCAGTATTGTTTTTTTAATAGAGATATTATTGGCCAATGCATAATCTATACAGTCTTTTAAAGACCACACTTTGCCTACCTGCAATTCCTGCCCGAAAGAAAGGGTTGTGCCTAACAAGGCGAACAACACCAGATACAAGCTTTTCATCATAATGGTATTTTATAATACAAAGCTGCTGTAATAAGGGGCACTCAAAAACAGAAATAGACGTTCCGCTTAACTTTACCGATGAAAAGCAGGATTATGTCTTTTGACTGAAAACCAACAGCGAGCTCAGCTTCATTAATCCGGGCATTTCTTAGCCTTATCTAAGAAAAACGGCATTTGGTCTAAAATTGACCGGTGTAAGCAGCTGCTTTTCGTAAATTTGTAGCATATATAAAAACTCAAACAATGAAGCGACTATCATTACTAAGTTTATTAATTTTTATGGGAATGACACCATTATTAGCACAAATCAGTGGTGCCTGGAAAGGCGAACTGGACGTACAGGGTACCAAATTGGAAATGATCTTTCATATCGAGGATAAGGGCGGTGTCGTATCCGCAACACTGGATATCCCGATGCAGAAAGCAATGGGATTGCCGTTGGATAAAGCTTCCTTTAATAATCCGAATGTAGAATTAGGATTTACCCAGGCGGGTATTGCTTACAAAGGAGTACTGAAAGGCAATACGATTGAAGGCAAGTTCACACAAGCAGGGATGGAAATGCCGCTTAACCTTAGCAAGACAGAAGCAAAACTCCCGGGAGACCTGAGCCTGCCTTCTTCTGCAGCAGACATTCAAAAGCTGATCGACCTGGATAAAGGTAATTATGCCTATAAAGTTGAAGACTATTTCGCCAAACCGAAATCAAGCAGCTTCCAGTTATCTCCTAATGGCAAATATTTATCGTATAAAGAAAAAGATGCCAAAAATAAAAACCACGTTTATGTAAAGGAAATCGCTACCGGAAAAGTATCTATGGCGATTGAAGAAAAAGAAGAGCTCATCCGCGGCTATGGCTGGGTGAATGACAATCGTTTACTTTATGTAATGGATAAAGGGGGTGATGAGAATTATCACATTTATGCAGTGGACCTCGATGGCAAAAACAATGTAGACCTTACCCCATACGAAGGCGTACAGGCCAGTATTATCAGTGCTTCCAGAGATCATAAAGAGTTCATCATTGTAGGCATGAACAAAGAGAGCAAACAGGTACATGAACCTTATAAAATCAACGTGACTACCGGCGCGACCGAAAAATTATTTTCCAATGATGATCCGGCCAACCCGATCATGGGTTATGAATTTGACCGCCATGGCAACCTGAAAGCTTATGGCCGTATGAAAGACGGCACCAAATCGCAACTGTTTTACCGCGTAGATGGCGCAAAAGATTTCCAACTGGTTTATGAAGGTAAATGGTATGACGATTTCAGCATCGCATCTTTTAATTATGCCAGCAAAAACCCGGATGAGGCTTACGTGCTCACGAATGTAGATGGCGACAAAACAAGGATCGTATTGTATGATTTCAAAACCAAAAAAATCATCAAAGAAATTTATGCTAATAAGGATTTTGATGCCAAAACCCTGGGCCTTTCCCGGAAAAGAAACTGGGAGCTGGACTATTACGGGTTTGAAGGAGATAAATCGGAGATCATCCCGGTAAGCCCTGCATTCAAGAAAATCTATGCCAATCTTGAAAAACAATTTAAAGGCTATGAATTCAATTTTGCCGGCAAAACGGATGATGAAGACAAAGCGCTGATCATCGTACAAAGCGATAAATTATACGGTAAATATTACATCTATGATATCAAAACCGGTAAAGCAGAATTGCTCTATGACCTGATGCCACAGCTGAAAGAGGCGGACATGGCAGTGATGAAGCCGATTACTTTTAAAGCAAGAGATGGTAAAACGATTCATGGTTATATCACTTTACCTAAAGCTGCTTTAGAAGGCAAAAAAGTGCCGATGGTGGTTAACCCGCATGGCGGACCGCAAGGGGTGCGTGATCACTGGGGCTTCAACCCGGAAACACAATTGTTTGCGAGTAGAGGTTATGCTACCTTACAGGTGAACTTCAGGATCTCTGGTGGTTATGGTAAAGAATTCCTGACTTCCGGTTTCAAACAAATTGGCCGTAAAGCGATGGATGATGTGGAAGACGGCGTACGTTATGCCATCAGCCAGGGTTGGGTAGATAAAGACAAGATTGCCATCTATGGTGGCTCTCATGGTGGTTATGCCACACTGATGGGATTGATCAAAACACCGGATTTATATACTTGCGGGGTAGACTATGTGGGCGTATCCAATATCGAAACCTTCTTTGCGTCCTTCCCCGAATACTGGAAGCCTTATACGGAAATGGTAAAAGAGATCTGGTATGACCTGGACAATCCGGAAGAAGCTAAAATCGCGAAAGAAGTTTCCCCTGTTTATCAATTAGACAAGATCAAAAAACCATTGTTCGTCGTACAAGGTGCGAATGATCCGAGGGTGAATATTAATGAATCAGACCAAATCGTAAAAGCCTTAAGAGCAAAAGGATTTGAAGTGCCATACTTGGTCAAATACAACGAAGGACATGGATTCCATAAAGAAGAAAACAGCATTGAGTTTTATAAAGCGATGTTAGGTTTCTTTAAAAAGAATCTTTAATAGAAATTAAGCAATAGAAAATAGGGAGGCAATCGCTTCCCTATTTTTTTGTGCTAACAATTTAAGCAAGCTACCGGTTCATGTTGGCAACAAATATTAATAAACTCTTAAAGTCCTTTCTGCCATTAGGTCTTCGGTCCTTGTTTTATTATCTTTACCTGAGTTCATACACATACCGATATTCATACACTTGCAGGCTGCGCCTGTTATATTGACCATTACATACGTCAACAGCTTTTACAAAAGCTATTTTTTTCACCCGAAAAATTTATACATTATGAACACAACATTAAAGAGACTAAACAAGATTAAATCCGGGAACTGCATTACGATAGTGCTTAACACCCATCGTACGCACCCGGACGCCGAAAAAGACGCTATCGTTTTAAAAAACCTGGTTAATGAAGCCATAGAAAGGCTTTCGGTTAACGAAGAAAAAAATGTAGCCCGTGTCCTGGCCGAAAAACTGGAAACACTGGCTAAATCGGTAGACCATCGTGAAAATCTGGACAGTCTTTTGCTGTTTGTGAATAAGGAAATCTCGGAAATAGTAAGATTACCTATTGCAGTTACCAACAGGGTAATGATAGGAGAGAGCTTTGCTACTCGTGACCTGGTACGCTGTATTAACTTAGCAACTCAATATTATATTCTGGTGTTGAACAAGGACGAGGCAAAACTGATCGCCGCCAAAAATGACCAGGTTACCCAGGAATCCATTGCACCTTTCCCGATTCAAAACGCGGACCACAGTAAAACCTTCTCTGCCCAATCCAAAGATATGAACCGGGCCGGGGACCTTATCTCGGAGTTCTTCAATTTTGTGGACAAAGCAGTGAATAAGGTTAGAAACGAAAATCCATTACCTGTATTAATCTGTTCCGATGAAAGTAACTACTACGAATATTTAAAAATTGCCGATCAGAAAGATAGTATCCTGCCTGAGTTCCTGAACCGCAGCCGCCAAAATGAAAAAGCAAATGCTATTGTTGCGGATGCCTGGCCAGTAATACAGCAATACCAACAAAATAAAAATGACGCGAGAAAATCTGAGTTATTACAGGCCGTGAATGAACAAAAATTCCTGAGTGACGCAAATGATATCAGTCATGCAATTGCCCAAGGACGTGTACAGACCTTATTCCTGGAACATGAATTGCACCAAAGTGCGACTGTTGAGCACGGGCAAATAGATTATAAAAAAAACACGCTAGCGGATACTAACAGCATCGATGATATTGATGATGACCTGATCGGCCGACATATGGATTCAGGTGGCGATGTGGTATTTCTACCCCAAGGTGCTCTGGAACAATTCAATGGTTTGGGCGCAGTCACCCGGTATTAATAATATTATATAATAACAATAATCCCCGCAGATTTTGCGGGGATTATGTTTACCTACCAGCTACCTGTATTATATGCGTTGCAAAATCACTTTATCACCTGACTGATTGAGTTTCCCATGGCCCACAAGCCTGTCCAGGGTAAGCTTAAGCATACCTTCTATCTGGACACCCAATTTTGCAAAACCAAATATCCTCGCAGTGACCCGGAACAAATCATCAACTGGTAAACTCAGGTTATTTTCCATTACTTCCAACATCGCCACCGATAATTCTTCAATTGCAATATCTTCTACTCCCCTTTTTTCTTCCTGGTTTTCCCGGTAATGCATGATACTATCTGAGTTAATTGTTTTAGACCAGTAGAAATGCTGCTGCCCTTTACTGATCGTTACTTCCGGGATCGAAAGGCTGATCTCTTTCAAATGATTCGTCAGCTTAGCACCAGCCCTCGAGGTATTCCAAAGTTTGAGGATCTTCTTAATGAGCATCGATTCACTGATCGGTGCTTCTATTGAGATAATCTCTGCCATTTGGCGTAGCAACACGGTCCGGTGTTCCAGGTAATAGATAGATTCCGAATTAGCATCCGGAACAGCAGCTACATTCGCCACAGCATATGGGATTACTTTCTTCGTTGGGATAATTTCCTCCTGTACTACTTCAATATGATTTTTTCTTTCCAGTTCTGTTTTTACTTCAAGAATAGGTGCCTCTATTTTCCTATTTTGAATATCGATCAATTGCTGTTGGATATCGGCCACAATTTTATCTTTATTTTTAATCCAGTCCAGAGTCCATATCCGGTATATATTCCAGCCTAGCCCACTCAATACATTTGGCGCCAGCAGCTCTCTGTCGTTAGTGGTATGAATCTTAAAATAGTGGTCACTATCGAGTAAAACTGCCAATAAGTACTGTTGCTCATTCCGGGGATCCACGATGCCAATATCAATTTTGTACTCAGATGCTCCGATATTCGTTTTACAATTAATACCTACAGCCCTTAATGCGGTGGCAATACTATCTACAACACTCCTTTTTTCGGACTGTAGAGCAGATACATCCGTATAAATAATTCCTTTTTCTGCGAAATTCAAAAAATGCTTTAAGCCTTTTACCCCTTCTGATTTAGTCCGGTTCAAATCAATCTGGTCACCTTTCAAACTGGAGAAAACTTTCATCTCTTGTCTTGCCCGGGTTACTGCCACATTCAGCCTGCGCCATCCGCCATCCCGGTTCAAGGGGCCAAAATTCATAGACACACGCCTGGTTTCATCGGGACCATAACCGATTGAAAACAGGATAATATCCCGCTCATCCCCCTGAACATTTTCAAGGTTCTTTACAAAAATCGGTTCTTCTGCATTCATGGCAGTTTCTTCCAGTTCCGGCTGCTCGGTGAATAGTTGCTGCAACAAATCTTCAACCAGACTTTGTTGGGTCTGGCTAAAAGTTACCACTCCGATAGATTGTGGTTTTTTATTTTTCAAATGCCGTTCGATATAATTGATGACCGATTGCGCTTCTGCTTTATTGGTACGGGTCTTGCCCTTATCATAAAAACCTTCCTGTATATATTCAAAAGTCACTTTCCGGTTCTGATCATCCGGAGAAGGGAAGGTCAGCAATTTATTGTCATAGAAATTGGCATTGCTAAAGGAGATCAAACTTTCATGTTTACTGCGGTAATGGCGCAGCAGGTAATTGGAAGGAATGGAAAGCGCGAGGCAATCATCGAGGATGCTTTCCAGGTCTTCGAATTCCATATTATCTTCATCCGTTTTATTACTGGCAAAAAAGCTCGTCGGGGGCATCTGTTTCGGATCACCGACGATGATCGCCTGCTTTGCCCGGGCCAATGCGCTCACGGCTTCTGCGGTAGGCAACTGTGACGCTTCATCAAAAAGGACCAGGTCAAAATGCTCCGTACTTACATCAAAATATTGGGCTACAGAAATTGGGCTCATGAGCATACAAGGCTTCAGCCTTGGGATCAATGTCGGGATCTGGTCAAACAACTTCCTGATGGATAAGCCACGGCCTTTATTCCGGATCGCTCTTTGTAAGATACCGATCTCAGAGCTCTGTACCGCTTCCTGTCCCGATTTAGGAATCCGGTCGCTTAATTTTGCAATCAAAGCATTTTGATTGAGCAATGTGTATTCTTTATGTAACTTCCGGTATTGCTCAATCTGGGCTTCATAGATCCGGGCATCAAAGCCATTCAGGCTTTCAGAACCATAAACTGTTTTTATAAAGTAATTGAGGTGCGCGACCTTTTCAAACTCAAAAACCAAATTATCCGTATCCAGCACAGAGCTTTCGATAAGCTCAACCAGCCATTGAAGATTTAGCGCTATTGCACGACCTTTATAAATATTAAAATTCACCCAGTCTTCCAATTGGTCGATATGGATAAGCACCGTTTTTAGTGCTGCACCTTCGGGAATTACGGACAAGAGTTCCTTAAGTCTCGTCTCTGCTGCCACATAAGCTTTGATCCCTTCCCGGAGTTCTTCAAGACTGCTCACCAGATCATTTTTCATCAGGTTTTCACGTAGCCACTGTTCATAATCGGCAATAGGCATACGCCCTCCCAGGTCTTTCAATTGTTCCAGCCTGCCTATATCTGTATTGAGGTCAGCAATACGATAACGATCTCCGTCCAGGTAAACCGCTACCTGCCGGTGAACGAAACGGTATTGCGGATTGCTTAATTGATTTTTTAAACCTGCATGCTGTTCCAAATCAGAGAATACCTGGTCCATTTCAGCTTCTATAGCCACAGGTCTTTTAGCAAGACTATTTATTTGGGCTTTTACTTTTCTTTGGTGCCACCACTTCGGTAAAAACCAGGATTGTTTTGCACGATTCCAGCGCGCACTTAAAGTGATCCGGTCAAGGCTATAAATACCGGTATTAAATTGTTCATTGATTTTCTGTTCCAGGTCCTGGAAACTCAGCTGCACTCTGCTCCAGTTCCGGAGCATATTTAATTCACCCGGGCTAAAAACTGCTTCAATTAATTCGATATTAATATCCGGCATTTGCAACTGCCCGGCCAATATAAGAATATCATTATCTGAACAGTTATTTAATGCAAATGCTGATTTATAAATATCGGCCTTTTGTTTTGTTTCAATGTAGCTATTAATAGCTGCAGTTAATAATTTTTTATTCTCCAGTTGATGCTGGGCGATAGCTACATATCGTAACGGATGCACAGCGGGCTGCCCTACTCTTTTAACCACCGGTGCAAACGATTGGATGAAATCCTGCCACTGGTGCCATTCATTTTTGCTTAATTGATCAATCGCAATCGGGACCAGTAACTGTTCTTCTGCTACGATCTTATTATTTTCTAAGAAAGAAATGGTGTCAAACAAAGTCCAGCCTGCAGCAAACTCCTGGTGCAATTCGTTGACATAAGTGCTCAGCTCTGCTTTACGTTCATCCATACGCTTAGCGAAATCAGCAACGTTTTCATTCAGCTGGTATTTAGGTACGCCCAGGCTGCGTTCAAATTGTTGCAGCACATCCGATTTTCTGGATTTATTAGAATGGAGTTCCAGGCAGAATGGACCAAGGCCAATCTTTTCCAGGCGGGTATGCACTACATCTAAAGCCGCTTTTTTAGAAGCCACAAAAAGGACCTTCTTATCATTCGCCAAAGCGTCTGCGATAATATTAGTAATGGTTTGCGATTTACCGGTACCGGGTGGACCATGCAGAATAAAGCTCCTGCTCTGCCGCGCACTTTTCACCGCGTTCAGCTGGGAGTTATCTGCCGGAATCGGCAAGGTCAGTTCATGGGCCGGTAATAGTTCCAGCTCTTTATGATCAATCAAAACATCTTCTAAAGACTGGGTAAGCTGCCCTTCCATCAGGCTCTTTACAATAGCGCTTTCCTGTAGCTTATCGGCATACTTTGAAATGTCTTGCCAGAGAATAAGTTTATTGAAGGAGAAATTGCCCAAAACGACCTGTTCCAGTACATCCCAACCCTCCAGGTTCATGATCGCATTCCGAACAATCGCCAGGACTTTGGCTACATCAACCCCGAAATCATCCGTAGGTAAGGTTTCCAGGCCATTCAGGTTGAACTTATATTCCTGCCGCAGGTATTCCAGCAGGGTCATATTGATCATCGTTTCTTCCTCGCGACTCTTCAGCGTAAATTTAGTATTTACCGAGCGACGGGAAAGCTCTACCGGAATCAGTAAAATCGGGGCAAAGCGTTCCTGGCTTTGATTTTTGGGCTCATACCATTTCAGCAATCCTAAACCTAAATACAAAGTACTCTTACCATTCTCTTCTTCTGCAAGTTTGGCACTGCGGTATAAATGAGTAAGAATATTATCCAGATCCTCTTTATGGTAATGCGTGAGCAAGCGGCCATATTTAAATTCATCACTTGCCAATTGGAAAACCGGGTGTGAAGTATGCAGGGGGTCTGAATATAAATTATATTTTCTCAGGATCGCATTATTCGCGTCCGGGTGAATCGTATAAGCTTTACCATCAGCAAGACTATCTTCCAATTGGTTCAGGTTGATATCAACCAACTGCAACATGCTTTTAGAAAAGCGCAGGTTCAATAAGCTATTACGTAAGGATAAGTCCAGTAGTTTTCTTTCCCAGACCTTTTGTTTACTTAAGTTTAAAGTATCAGAGAGTTCGAGGTCCTGGTACAGGGTGCCTATCTCAAAAGTATCATCGATCTCTGTTGCCGGCCTGGAATCCTGTGTCACATCAGTTGCTGCTTCTGTTTGCAGCACTGTTGGGATAGGTTTTATACCTAATGCACGGGCTGTTTTTATATCCACCGACAGGACAAAATTATGACTCGCCATTAATTGTGACTCCGCCTGGCTAACTGCGGTATGGAAAGGCAAATTACTCCCCTTACAAAGCATCGTCGCCTCGATGAGTGCCATGTCCTTAATCCCACTGGCGATCCTTTTTGAAATGGCGGCCTGGTCATAATTAACGGCGACCTCCATACGCTGATCATCGAGCCATACGCCTACAAAGGCATGTCCCCTGGTAATCAGGATAATCGGGTTAAGATCTATCGCTTCCAGGCAGGCGGCAAAAAGAAGCGAGATGTCTATACAGTTGCCAAACTTGCTCGAAAGCACTTTATCCGTAAGCCGGATACGTTGACCACTGGTTTCAAAACTGGGCGGCAGGGAACTATAAATAAGGGACAGGTTCTGGATTGCCCGGTAAATAGCGGCACATAGCTGTACTACATGCTCTTTACTCTTTCGCTGATAGCCGTCAAAAGAAGGATTGATTTTATTGGCTTCCAGGATTTTTATGGCCTCAGTTTTTATTGTGTAAATACCCGGATGATTAGAAGTAACGTAGGATGCCAGTAATTGCGGGTAAGCGTCGAAGCCACCGAAATAATCTAAAGGCAACACTTCAATATTAAATTGTTGTACCGCAATGACCTTATCTTCTTGCGCTACCGTAACAGTAATGCTATCCAGGTCTTTCTCATTCAGGTTTTTAATGTAGTGAAGGTCATATTCAAAAGGGAAGTGCTTCAGCCGGAATCCGGTCGCCTGCTTTACCTGATCTACATTAATCTTTAATGGTTTGAATATACCCAGGCTGGATTGTACTTCCAGGCTCAAAGAGGCATGATCTTTATCACTCAGGAGTACGATTTCCTGGAGAAAATTCACCTGGTTCAGACAAAAAGTATAATTAAAATAATTGTGGTGTTGTATATTGATATTGAAATTACCGGGTACACTCATTTTGGCAAAAGGTTAAAGCATTAGACAAACAAAAAGGGTAAACTTATAAAAGCTATAAATTTACCCCTTATTTTTCTTTTGCTTAAAAACGGAAGACAATATTCTCCCATATTAACACTTTGCTAATCTTCCCGGCTTCCGTCGTTTGCCATTCTAACCATCTTTGGAGAGAATTGAGCGATCACATCAACCAGGTCCGTTTGCGCGGCCATCACCGTATGGATGTCTTTATAAGCCATCGGCGCTTCATCTCTTCCAGCCCCCAGCAAGATTACCCCGGCTTCTTCCAGCGCATTTTTCATCGTTGCCTGGGAAATGTTTTTGATCGCCTGAGTCCGGCTCATTTGTCTTCCGGCACCATGCGAGGCGGAATTGATCGCATTTGATTCCCCCTTTCCTCTTACCAGGAATCCGGGTGCGGTCATTGAGCCGGGAATAATACCCATCACGTCTTTACCTGCAGGCGTTGCGCCTTTTCGATGCACGATCACTTCCTCGCCATTCCAGATTTCTTTCCAGGCGAAATTATGATGGTTTTCAACTTTAGCTAAAACCTGTGCACCAAGCGCCTTTGCCAGTTTATGATGGATCACTTCATGGCAGGCCGAGGCGTAATCACCTGCAAGATTCATAGCCAGCCAGTACTCATTCCCGGCTTCAGCATCCAGGTCCAGGTAGGCCAGGTTCTTAGCTTCATAAGGCAGTGGGCATAATGTTTTAGCCAGGTTGGTATAATGACCGGCTATCGTCGCGCCTAATCCGCGGGAACCGGAGTGGGTCAGTAAAGCCAGGTATCTACCTTTTTTAATCCCTAATGGCACATCATCCTTTTCAAAATCCAGGTAACCGAATTCCACGAAATGGTTTCCACCACCGGAGCTTCCCAGCTGGGTCCAGGCTTTATCTTTTAGTTTGGCAACGAACTTATTTTCATCAAATAGTTTATTGTCAAGCACTCCGTGCTCTGCTCTTTCATGTCTGACAAATCCTGCGCCTGCGCCAAATTGTGTCTGTGCCAACAAAATGTTCTTGTACAAGTCCTGGTTTTGTTCAAAATGCATATAAGGAATATCATAAACCGACAAGGCCATTCTACACCCGATATCCACCCCTACGCCATAAGGAATGATCGCATTCCTGGTGGCCAATACCCCACCGATCGGCAAACCGTAACCCTGGTGGGCATCCGGCATTAAAGCCCCGGCAACCGTTACGGGCAGGTGCATCGCTACATTCATTTGTTTCAGGGCCCCTTCTTCAATATTTTCAGCACCATAGATGCTATATGCAGCAGCCTGCTCTTTTAAGGGAATTGTAACGGCGTCCTCTTTGGCACCTACACCTTCTACAATAGCAGTAGCTAATTTCCCGAAAATTTTATGGTCCAGGTAGTTTTCTGCGTTCTCCAATACTGCGGCATAATGTTGCAGCATTGCTTCACGGTTTAAGCCGGTTCTTTTTTTATTGGCTTTTAGCGCAATGCCTAATAATTCATTCTGTGGGTAACCTAATGCAATCAGGTCATTCCCGTTTATTTGTTGTGACATTTGAAGTCAAAATTTAAAAGTGATTAAACCTTATAGGTTTTTATACAATTGTGTCCTTATCTCTATCAATATTTTCCTTGCTTTTACAGCATCAGGCTTTAGCATCAAATCGCTTGCATGGCTCGCGGCATCAATTTCCAGCATCAGTGTCTCTGCATAATCCACAAGCGATTCATATGAGCGTTCACCGCGCTTTATACTTAATAGTTCCTCCCTGTTAGATCTTACTACATTTAAAGTACCTGTTTCAAAAAGCTCCTTAGCCTGTTGCAGCAAACGGATCGTGTGCATCATGTTCTTGGCATCATAACCTTTCCCATGTTCCTGGTTGCCCTTATAACGTTGTTCATTTCTCTTTTCCACCCATTCCCAATATTCAGCATAACGTTTGCAATGCGCGGTATAAGCTTCCTGGTTGAAGCATAAATAGGCTATCAATGTTGCCTCTTTTGTTACCGCAACACAACGCACTTCATTACTTGTATCATCTTTCACAATACCTTTGTAAGCGCCATTTTCATCATAGTACAAAGCAAATAAGCCTTTGGTATGATCCAGTTTTACTAAACCACAATATTCCTGTTTCCTATTTTCCTGGCTTAACCAATCAGGTAATGGTACCGTACCATTCCCGGAAAGAATAAAACAAAAGTCCAGGACTGTAAGTCTTTCTTCTGCCACAGGGTTATTGAATTTCTTATTCAGCCCTTTTGCTTTCTTTACCTGCGTCATCGCGTATCCGGCAAAGGCTTCTTTAGCCAGTTTAGACAAAAAATCCTCCGGCTTGATGAGATCCATCAAAGGATGTTTGTACAAAATGTGTTGCGCTGGTGTACCTAGCAATTCCAGTATATTTGGATTGTTCTTAGTTAATAGCTCTATGTATTTTCCGATCTCATAATAAACAATATCGTTGCTGTCATTACTTACCTGGTCGATGAATAAATTCGCATAAAACATCTCTTTAGGTAAATAAAAAACGCCTTTGATATCCGTATCCGACTCCGGAGTAGCCAGGCCATAAGCCTGGCTGCCGCTAATTGCTTCGAACAGGATCAAATTATTCTGTTTCAAAAAATCTATATCTATTCTTGTATCCATTGCCTGAAGTATTGATCGAGTTTTTCTTTTTCAAAATTATCTTTATCCAGCTGTGCCGCATAAGCTGCCAACCGCTCTGATTCACTTTTTATAAATTCAAGGATTTCCTCATCTACCTCTATTGGATAGGCTTCGTCCCGGGTCGCTTTATCTGCGATTAAAAATATGATTTTTGTTTTTAATGAAGCAGGAACAACTTCCAGTAAAGGTTCTATATTCATTGGCGCAAAACGCTTTCTTTCTGCAATCCATTTCGCAGCTAAAAGCGGGCGTAAAACATAAAACAGTTTCTTGATCTTTATTTCGGCACCACTCATCGACTCCATTGCACCGTTGGCGATTCCCAGGTAATGAAAGAGCTGCTTACGCGCACTATAGTAATCCGGCAATAATGCCATAAAGCTTTTACGGAAGGCTTCATTATATTTATAAATAATAGGCGACTGTATCCATTCAAACGGTGTACAGTTGGACTTGTAAAGCAATTGCAGCACTTTCTTTATATCCCAGCCATAAAGGTCGAGGTCTCCCGTTACCGGGAAAGTCAGCTGATCATTTTCGGAGAATAAACCAGTGTAGGTTTCGCTTTTACTCCGGTAAATAAATCTTACATCATAATCACTGTCCGGGGAAGGAAATCCCCAGGCCCTACTTCCCGATTCACAGGCAAAGAGTATTTCTATTTCGTATTTATCCGCTACCTCTTTTAAAGCGGCAGCTATTGTTGTTCTCATTATTGTTCTTTTTTGTTCTGTGATTAAACCTGTAAGGTTTTTGAAACCTTACAGGTTTATCGATTACTTCTTTTTTAATCAATCAGCAATTGTGTTACCGCTGCGGCATCCATCGCCCAGGCACCATCATAAACTTCATCCGCGGCGGCAGGTGAACCAACAATCGTCAAACCCTGTGCTCTTGCTTTAAGGGCAAGTATACTGCCCACCGTGGTTTTCGCTTCCAGTTTGCTCAACATAGCTTCCACATTCCTCAAATCAAGGTTTGCTCCTATCTGACCATTAAAGGTTTGCTCCATCCAGATGATCGTTCTACGAGCTACATCCAATACGCCAAACAATAAACCTTTGGCTAAAGTTTGCGTTACCCGCACCTGGTGCTGCACACAGGAAGGATCATAAGCCACACCCGTACGTTCGTTTATTTTCATCGGGTTAGCACTGTTCATCCAGCCCACCACCAGGTTAGGCGTGATCGAGCCATTGCTATAGGCATTACAGGTAAAGGAAACATATTTTGCTCCGGCACGCTGCAATACATCCAGTTGCAGTTCGATATATTCCGCGGTTCCCACCTCGTTAGGTATAGACCGGATATCACCGGAGTGATAAGCTCCAATCGTATGCAGGTTATAGTAACTACAATTATCAATTTTATTTTCATAGGCGATGATACAGCTCAGGTCCATATCCAGGTGCTGCGCCCGCATCCCTTTACCCCATTGCATAAACAGCCTTACCCTATCTCCTTCTAAAGGGAATTGTGTCCCCATCAAGGCCACCGGCATATCTTGCACACTTTCTGCACGGTCCCCAATCGCCATAGGTATATAAAACAGCGATTGCTCTATGAAAATGGTTTTATTATTGTTGGGCACCTTTGCATAGCGTTGTTCCATTTCCTCCAGGCACATCTTTTCGACACCAGTAATCATTTCTTCCAATTGCACATCTGTATACAGCTCCAGTAAACGGTTAGCACCGATCCTTTTATTAGTACCACCCAAGGGCTTTACACTCCTGGACTTCGTAGGATCGAAATAGTTCTTTGCATAACTATTCAGGGTGAACAATAATCTCGCCGGTACTTTATGGGCTATTGAAGCAAAAGCAGTCAAGGTATCTTCAGCACCGAACCATAGCATATTGGCAAACAAAGAACGTGCAAACAAACCCGGACGCGCTTTCAGCAAATCAAAAGTTTTGATAGCGTCCGCTTTCAATCGGTACTGCTCAATAACGCCCGCAGGTACTTCGTAATATTCATTATAAAAGATATGCAACAATTCTGCAAGAGATTCCATACCCTTTTGCTTGCTGTACTCCGCCAGGCGTAATGCCCTTATGAAGCGTACCCACATCGCTCTTTTTGGGTGCATTAAAACTGCAGCAGTTTCCGCATCCATAGACAGCTCATTCATCCATTGGGCGATCATCCTTGATTCCGGGCGGCTGTACTTCAATCTCAGCGCGCCTTTTGCATCCCGTTTCGCGCTGCGTGCGCTGTCCAGGAAAGCAACCATATGCTTATTATTTTGCGCGACGCGTTTCAGGATCGTTTTAGGCTCGATGATTTGCAAAAAACCGGTTTGCTTAAACCACAGGTAGCGCATAATGTCTACCGGGCTGTTAAATAATGCTCCAGCTTCCTTTACTTTACCACCCGCGGCCAGGCCGTCTACCAGGAACATCAGGGTTTCTTTCATCCCGACCTCTACTTCTGGCAGCTCAAAATAGTTCAGGAATATTTTCAGGCTATCGACCTGGCTGGCATCTAATGCGGTTTTAGACTGCAACAGGTTTTTAAACACCGTTTGCGCATCTTCGGCTTCCCATAAAGCCAGTTCTTTTAATTTTGAGCCCTGACCTTTGTAAATCTCCTGATTCAATACAAACGGTGTACCACAGAAAGGGCAACCATTATATCTATCCAGCGAGAAGGTCCCGGAAGGGATCAGGTGACCACAAGCTAAAGTGGTTCCTTTACCAAACTTCACCTTGTTGGCCAGTTCGGTTAACCAATGATCCTTCCTGGTTTCATGAGTGGGGATATCCCAGCCTTTTACTAAAGGGTTCCAGTTATTTTTCAATTGCAATACTTCGACAAATGCTTCGTAAACCGATAGTAATTGCGGGGCAGTCATAAAGTTGAATTGATGCAACAGCTCTTCACTCACCGTATAACCGATATTATTCAGGTTAGCGACCAGGTTGGCTGCCGGTTGCCGGATCGTTTTGCTGGTAACCAGTCTGGAATCTGCAACATACACCGCGTTATAGCGGATAGCAACTTTCATTAATTCTTTATTCATGTTTGTTTGTGTTAAGAGGTAATCTGCTCACTGGGCTTTACCATAAAAGATTGAAGTAAGTGAGCATTGACCTCCGGTTAATGATTCTAATAATTTTCATAATAATGCTGCCTTATGGCTGAAACAGATTATGTAAATTATTGGGTTTGGTGGAACAGGCAGGATTCGAACCTGCGGCCCATATCTGAAGTAAGCTTTTATTGACCCGATTCCGGATAATAGAAAAGCTGTTCTATTGCTCTACCACTGAGCTACTGTCCCCTGTCCGGTAATGGTGTAAGCGGTGTTCAATTGGAGTTGAGGTTGAAGTAGCTTACACTTGACCGGAGTATTTTTAATATTTTAAAGAACTTCTTTAAACCAGGCTAAAGCTTCTTGCTTTTACCGGATGAATGATAATGGTATCGCTTGAAGGGTTCGAACCTCTTCGCCTTTCGGCGTTGACCGATATTTGAAGTAAGCAATACTTGACCATTTTATTTTGTGGAACAGGCAGGATTCGAACCTGCGACCCAGGCAACCTAAATGCTGAAGTAAGTTTAACTTGACCAAAGAGGTAATGATTAAACTGACTTGCTCTACCACTGAGCTACTGTCCCTTGTCCGGTAATGGTGTAAGCGGTGTTCAATTGGAGTTGAGGTTGAAGTAGCTTACACTTGACCGGGAATATTTTTATTATTTTAAAGAACTTTTTTGTTGTCCGCTAAGGATCATTTTCCTTTCCCTTATCAACAATGCAAAGATGCTATAAGGGGTATGCGAACGATTTGCGCAGTCATTAAAAAATCATACGGAATGGCCGAAATCCTTTGTGGTATTGATTATTGATTTTAAAAATAATTTTGAACGCTAAAAAACAAGTCTTACTACGCAAGTATATTGCGCAGTCAAAAAATCAAAACCTTATAATTTCTTTAAATCCTTGAGCGGCTCTTTTTAGATGCAGATATTTTCCTAATTTGGAGGGTTCATCATCCCTGAAAAAATGAAAACCTATGTTGAGACATTTAAAATATATCGATAACACATCCGATAAATTCTGGCAAATTGAAACCAAGGGCAATAGTCATACCGTAACCTATGGAAGAAACGGCACCGATGGTCAAAGCAAAACCAAAGATTTCGATAACGAAGCAGCCTGTATAAAGGATGCCGAAAAACTCATCGCGGAGAAAATTAAAAAAGGTTACTCTGAAGATGGATTGGGTATCAAAAAAGAAACTCCGGTCAAAATAGCTACAGGCGAAAAGTCGGACAAACAAGTCATCGTAACTGAATTTGCCCACCTTATTGAAAGCGGGCAGGTGGCTAACCTGATCCCATTCCTGGACAAATATTTAAAAGGCAATACAGAATTAATTAAAGGGGAAATAAAAAAAGCAAAGCGCTACTGGCTCACCTACACAGACCTCAGTAAAGATGCGCAGTACAGCGGTCGCAACAATAGCCGCTGGGGTACCCGGGGCAATGAGCGGCACAAAAAAATGATAGAACTGAGTGCCTTGGCAACCTTCTCTTTATCCGACACGGCAAGCTGGAGTGAGCTGATCGAGTACATCAACCGGCCAAAAGATAAGGATGTAGCTCAGTTGCTGGATTGGGCAAAACCGGATTGGCTGGCAGACTTTACCGCCGCACAATTTGCTAAAAACGAGTGGGTGTCTATAGACTATGCGCACCTGAGAATGCAGGAAGAGAGAGGTCATTTCACCTTCAACCCGGAAGTTTATGCCCGCTCTATTGCGGATTATAATGACTGGCGTGCGGGAGCGCAAAATGGCATGCGCGGGCGCATCAATTATATTATAAACGATCCTGTAGCCTATCAAAGAGATGTGCCTTTGCTTTTTCAATATGAAACTTCCATACAAAATAACTACCTGGTCTACGATTACAAAAATAAAGACGGCAATCAACTTTTGTGGGATGAGGTGTTTGACCTGCTGCTGCAAGAAGGTAAAATGGAAAAGAGCTTTCTGATAGAAAACTGCCTGGCTTGCCAAACCAAAGACTGGAACAATAATCTCAAAAGTTTTTTCCGAAAAACGATTGTAAGGCTGCAATTGGAAGAGGAGGCACTCGTGGAGTTCCAGGAATCCTTTTTTGCCTTACTCCATGCGGAAAATAGCGCTGTAGTAAACTTTGCGATTGATCACCTCAAAACAATTTTGCATCTGGAGGCATTCAAAATGGAAGAGTTCCTGAATTGGGTAGCGCCGGTAATGATGCGTTCCGATTTAAAAAATGGGATCAAGACCTTATTGATTCAGTTGGACAAAGTAGCAAAAAACAACCCGAAATACTTAGCTGAATTGACGCAGTTGTTTGCAGATGTATTTATGGTGCCGGATCTGGAACTACAGGAAAGAGCGACTAAGTTCCTGGAAAAATATGGGGATAAAAACAATGAAGATTTAAGCGAAAAACTCAATCTATATACAGGACAGATGCTGGGTAATTGCAAAGATAGTTTGCTGCCATTTTTAGATGAGGCAAGCCAATACACCGAAACACTTTTAAGCAATGCCATCTCGGAGCCAAATATTTATCAGCCGGCCATTACACAGCGTTTAAACCCTGAAAATGAAATAAACTATCCCGATTCCTGGAATGATATTTTGTTCCAGGTAGGGCAATCTATAGGCGCTGCCACAACACTGGACATGGAAATACTGATGTATAGCTTTACTATGCAAAGGCATTTATTTCCGGACAACTACAAAGAAGAATTAGCACCTTATATCAAACAATTAAAAACTAAATACCTCGAGTCTTCCACCTATAATTTGTTTTCTGAAGTCTTCATCAGCATATATTATGAGGAGCATAAAATTTTCAAACCCTCGGAAAGATATTACCGGGAAATGAAGCACCTTGAAATATGGAAAAAGCAATTAACTCATTTCCAAACACTACTTTTCAGTAAGGCAACCTTACCGAGACTCTGTACCCCGACTCATAGCCCTTACTGGGTACACCCGGCAACATTAGTCCGTAGAATTTTGACTTACGAGGAGGCCAATGTTGCCATAGATGAGACAGACCTTATCGTTGCGATCAACCGGATGCCAAGAGAACAAACGGAGGAAGCGATAGGCTTGCTAGCGGGCATTAAAAACGAGTTCATTCAAAACCTTATGCGTTTTGCTTTAGGACAGTCCAATGAAATACAGGTGAAAAATAAAACCTGGTGGCAATCGCTCCTGAGCAATGCTACCAATGACCATGAACCTGCTTTATGGGCTTCCGTAGCCAGGACTTTTCACCCCGAAGATACTTTTGAAATATTCGAATCCTCTTTGAAGCAGGTGCCTTTTGCAATAAAGCCACTAAGGCCAACATTCGAAGTAAAGCCATTCTATCACAATGTGCGGAATTATGTAACTAAAAAAGACGAACCTCATTTTTTGGGAAACAGATTGTCTATTGATTTTCCTGAATTTCAAAAAGTACCGGAAACATTTATCTATGGCTTTGACTTATTCAGGCCTGCACAAAAAGAACGGCCTTATTTCTATTACTTCTTTTCAGTGATGGATGCCGCTTATTGTTTCAGCCTAACCCCGCAAAACCCCGAGCCACTGGCATTGGCAGCAACCTATATTTTCTGTAATGATGCCAACAATACCTCCAAGGGAGTAGACGGGCTGCTACAGGAAATGCTGACGACAAGCGTAACCATGACTTATGGCCTCAATATATTCCTGGCCGCTAACCTGTTTGGCAAATCCAAAACAAGCAGGGCCTTGGCCGGAGAAGTTTTAATTCATTACATTAGTGAAAATAGTTTACCTGCTGAAGCATTGGGTACCATAATAGGTCAATTGATCTCTTATGAATATGGCCCTATAAACAGGCTGGCGGAAGTTTTAGTGACACTAAAAGATATTTCTCCGGCTCATAATGATGCTTTATGGCAACTAGCAGAAAGTATATTATTACACAGCCAACTGAAAGAAAAAATGCCGGCTAATTTCAAAAAAATACTGGAACTGTATTTTGACCTTTCAATCAAACTCAACAACAAAGCTTCGGATAGCATGCAGGCAACATTGGATCATTTTGAAAAATATGCCGCATTGAAACCTATTATTACTAAACTTAAAAACCTTTAAAAGATGGCATTGACCGATTTAGATATTGCCTATGCAAATAACTCAAGCCTGGTATCCTCAAAAGGCATCCGGCAACTGGTACTGGCTCACCAGGCAGAAATTGCTGAAGTGAGTAATGTCCCTTGTTTCTTCTGGGGATCACTGACCGAACCGTTACTGACCGCTAAATGTTTACTGACTTTATCCAAAGTGGTGCGCTCCAGCTTTGGCCCCATACCACCCAGCCTGCGGGACCCTATCGTTTCTGCCGGCACCGGGCAGATTCGCTTTGAAGGGTTCTCCTCCTGCAATGGGGTGTATGCACGCCTGGACTTGCTGGAAGATGCTATAGATGGTGAGTTCCTGGCTAGTGGTACAACTAATGTTGACTTTAATGAGCCCATGCTGAATGCACTCAATGGGGTCAAAAAGACGGAGCAGATGATACTTGGCGTAGGTAGTAAAGAAGTTTCCATCAGTACCAGCCAGGGAAAGGTAGTTGAAAAAAAAGTTAGCCTGCCGCCACGATGGATTAAAGGCCTGACCAGCGTACAGCTTTACCTGGCAGCAATGGAATCCGTTTTCCAGCTCAATAAAATTCAATTAATCCAATTGTTTCAGAGTATTCCCAAAGGCAATGTCAAAGGCGCTTATTATTTAGTGCAGCGCGCCAATAAATTTTTATTATCTCCGGTAGCGAGTGCCGGTTCGGTAAGAGTTGGCGGTATGGCACGTTTACGCCTGCTGGAAGGCCTGCTCCCCTATTGCGATCAATTGAAGGTCTACCAGGCACCGGCGGGTGAAAGCGCTTGCTTCGTGATGGATTTTGGTAAAATGCGCTTAACATTGGCTTTGTCCCCGGATAATGCCAGGGGTTTCTCCGGAGAAGGCAATGTACTGGAAAATATGATCAGCGATGTGCCCAATGAATGGATCTATGGGCTTAACAGTCTCATGAAATCTAATGAACTGTTTAACCCTTCCCTGCTATCCATAGAAAACGATATAGACTTTGCCACCATGGACGTGCTTACGGCATCACTCTCTTCTATCGGGCTGCTGGGATTCGATATGCACAGCCGCCAGCATTATTACAGGCGCCTGCCCTTTAAAACAGAACGCATCCTGTCGCTCAATCCCAGGCTGAAAAATGCTAAAAAACTGGTAGCGACCTCAGGGATTCAGTTTATACGCCGGGAAGATTATTATATAGAAGCAAAAGTTGAGGGCTCCGATGTAAAACATACCGTGGTTATAGAAGGCGATAAAGCGCGCTGCACCTGCAACTGGTACACCAACCATCAGGGTAAAAGAGGCTTATGTAAGCACATACTTGCGGTAAAGATGCTTAATGAAGAAGGACCTACGGGATAAAAAATATTTGACCCGACACTTTGCTTCCTATTGCAGGACATTATACGATTACCGGCAATAAAAATTTTAAGCCTATTTTTAGGGCTGTTATTCCCTTTTAAAACTATTTTAAAATCATGGCGGTAAATAAACTGGCACTGATCCGTTACAAAACCATAGACCAATGCCTGCAGAACCGGCTGCGCAGGTGGACACTCGATGACCTGATTGAAAAAGTATCTGCAGCTTTGTATGACTACGAAGGTATCGCCACGGGGGTAAGTAAGCGCACTATCCAGGCCGATATACAATTAATGCGCAGTGATAAACTGGGTTACAATGCCCCTATTATAGTGCAGGAGCGGAAGTATTACGTCTATGAAGAAGCCGGCTATAGCATTAACCATACCCGGATCACGGATGCGGATATTGATAAAATGAACGAGATCGTATCCGTACTGCGCCAGATGAATGGCTTTGATTACTTCGACGACATGAACGATATCATTGCCCGGCTGGAAAACAGCCTGAACAAATCAAAAAATCATTCGGCCAATTTTATTCAATTGGAAGGTAATAAATTATTGAAAGGGATCGAGCATGTCCTGCCTTTATACCAGGCCATCAAAAAGCAAATTCCTTTACTGATCAATTATAAATCTTTCAAGGCCAGTGAAGCGCGTCAAAAGGTGTATTCGCCCTATCTTTTAAAAGAATACCGGAACCGCTGGTTCCTGATCACCTTGCCACAAAAGGGAACTACTTTAGTCACCCTGGCCCTGGACCGCATCATTGATTTCATGGAGATGACGCCAAAGGACTTCAAACCCTACACCGGCGTGGACTTTGAAAGATATTTTGAAGACACCATCGGGGTTACCAAAACGCAAAAGGACCGCGCTTATAAAGTCATTCTATGGGTCAACAAATACAATGCCCCCTACGTATTGACCAAACCCATACATCCTTCTCAGCAGCTCTTGTCGGAAGATGAAACCGGCATTACGATACGCCTGGATGTTGTATGGAACTTTGAATTGGAAAGAGAAATCCTCGGTTTCGGGGAGTGTATGAAAGTGTTAGCACCTAGAAATATGCAACGCAAGATCAGTGAACGCATCGAAAAGATGAAAGAACATTATTCCAAAACTGAAGGAAGTAAATAAAAGCATAGCAACCAGCTTTGTCCCCTTGAGCCTGCCAATGGAATGCGCCACTGAAATGGTAGACAAAGCTGGTTGCTGTATCTTAATGATTTATTGTACTGCCGGGATTTGCTCCGCCAGCACATCATTGCCCTGTGCATCAAAATAAGTACAGGTCATTTTATCGAAATCCAAAAGCCAGCCGACTACCCCGTTATCCGTACAGTCTTTACAAAAAGTAGGATAATCCGTTCCGCCCTGCTGGTGCAATTTTAAGCGCTCCGCAAATTGCTCCTTGTTTAATACTTCATTTAAAGGAAGCGCCTCATAGGCCACATCGCCGGATAATACCGCACCTTCCGTATCCGAATAGGTAGTTTTACCGGTACGGGCATCGATCGTATAACCAGCCATGCCCAAGTCTTTTAAATCCTGCACATATTGCGGAAAATCAGCACCGCTTTTAACCTTTGCATGCGCGGCATGTACTTGTTCTAATGTAAATTTCATAGTAGACTTTATTTATACAGCCGGCTTTTGCCGGCTGTAATATTCAAAAATTAATGAGGTTGTACTTTAGCAGGATCATCATAATTTACCATCCAGTTAATCCCGAATTTATCCGCCCACATCCCAAAGTAAGCCCCCCAGAACGTATCGGCCAAAGGCATCGTCACCTGGCCACCTTCGGACAGGCCTTTAAACAGGCGCTCCGCCTCTTCACGGGAATCGGTATTTAAGGAAATAGAAAAGTTGTTCCCTTGTTTCAGGTTATCCCCCCACTCTGAACCGGAATCACTACCCATCAGAATGGTTTCTTTAGAAACCGGCAAAGAGATATGCATGATTTTGTCTTTATCGGCCTCAGGCATAGGCTGCTCTTCGCTGGGTGGCATATCGCCGAATTTACCTACATAAGGAAACTCACCGCCAAGTACAGATTTGTAGAAGTCAAACGCTTCTTTACAATTACCATTGAAGGTAAGATAGATGTTTACTGTTGCCATTATTTATTGTTTTATGAATTGTTGAGTCAAACTTAAGACAGCTTTATCATATTCGCTTGTTAAATAGAAAAATTATTTAGGGCTGATTTATTGGGAAAAATGCCGGGAAGCTTAACTTTGGTTTTTAAACAAAACAGATGAAGAATATTACCCTTATTGCCTTATGCTTAAGTATAGGTATCGCATTCACCGCATGCTGCGGCAGTAAAAAAGTAAAACAGGCCAGTACAGAACTCAATGAAGGCGCGCCTTTAAGTATCCGCGGGAAAGTGACGGGTATCGAAAATGGAAAAGACGGGTATACCGCTACCGTAAAAAGTGAAGCCGGCAAAACCTATAAAGTAACCATAAGCAGGATCAACCTGGAGCAAAGTAAATCGGTTTACAAAAAGTATGAAGTAGGCGAGTCCATTTCTGTTACCGGTGACTGGTGGAAAGATAGCGAAGGCAATATTTATATCAAGGCCACGAAGCTGAACTAAATAAAAGCTCCGGATACAAACGATTACCTAATTAACCGCCGATGGAAAACTTTACGCTTGTTTTAGTGATTATGTCGATCATGCTGGTCTCCTCCGGCATAGCGGAAAAATTTAAGCTCCCGGCACCGATCATACTTATAGTAATAGGTATGCTGGTAGGCTGCCTCCCTGTTATGCCCCGGCTGGAGCTGAGCCCGGAAATTGTCATGCTGTTGTTCTTGCCGCCCTTACTTTATGATGCTGCCTTCAATATTTCCTTCAAAGATTTCCGGACCAATTTCAACACGATAAGCTCCCTGGCATTCGGCCTGGTATTCATCACCGCGGCCGGTATCGCAGTGATCGCCAAATTCGTGATTCCCGGTATGACCTGGCCACTGGCATTCGTTTTAGGGGCCATCCTCTCAGCAACTGATGCCGTAGCGGCTATCGGCATTACCAAAGGCTTGGGTTTATCCCACAAAACCCTGACCATCCTGGAAGGCGAAAGCCTGATCAACGATGCCTCCTCCCTGGTTGCTTATCGCTTCGCGGTAGCTGCAGTCACCGGCGCTTCTTTTGTCTGGTGGCAAGCAGGAATTGACTTCCTTATTGTATTAGCCGGAGGCTTTCTTGTTGGTTTTGTATTGAGCCGTTTGATGTCTTTTGCGATCCTTTTCTTTAAAAATAATGAACTGGTCGTGATCAGCCTTACCCTGCTCATGCCTTTCACTACCTACCTGGTTGCCGAGCATTTTGAAGTATCCGGCGTAATCGCCGTGGTCGTGCTGGGCCTGAGTATGTCCTGGTTAAGCAAAATGAAATTCCCCGAACCGCTTAAAAATCAATCACGGAACTTCTGGGATGTAATCATTTACTTATTAAACGGTTTGATCTTTGTATTAATCGGCTTACAATTTCCGATTGTATTAAAAGAGATCAATAGCGCCTACATCTGGCATTATATCGGTTATGCCCTGATCATCACTGTAGTCGCGTTTCTCATCCGGTTGTTACGGCTCTATTGGCAGCAGCTTAGCCTCGACCGGGCATTTAAGGGCAAACGAAAAATAAGCGAAGAGGCCCTGTTTGACCGAAAAACCGCCCTGATCCTGTCTTGGTCGGGTATGCGCGGCATTGTTTCCCTGGCGATCGCTTTGGGTTTGCCCGCAGAACTGGAAAACAAGGCGCCTTTCCCTATGCGCAACGAGATTATCTTTATTTCCATAGCCGTAGTCCTCTTTTCGCTCCTGGGCCAGGGCTTAACTTTACCCTGGGTATTGAAAAGGATCAATAAAGATGAAGCTAAAATCCAGCAGGATATAAATACACCGCGACCATAATATCCGTTTAAAGCCTAAATTTGCCTTAAGACTATAGCACATGTTTAAATTATTCAAAATATTATCCCTGGGCCTGCTCCTTTTCATGAGCTGCCGCTCTTCCGCACAGGTCAAAAAGGTACCCGCGGCTACTTTTAAATCCGCCATAGAAAGCCAGGAGCATCCGCAACTGATCGATGTGCGTACACCGGAAGAATTTGAAAAAGGGCATTTAAATCAAGCCCAAAATATCAACTGGAATGACGATGATTTTAATAGCCGGGTAGATAAGCTGGACAAAACCAAACCTGTTTATGTTTATTGCCAGGGTGGAGGCAGAAGCGCTTCCGCGGCAGCACGTCTTGCCGAGCTTGGTTTTAGAGATATAGTTGATATGGAAGGCGGGATTATGGCCTGGCGCGTAGCGGATTTTCCATTAGATGATGAAGTGACTATTACATCCGGTATGAGCAAAGAGGCCTACCAGGAGCTGATCGGGAAACATAAATATGTCCTGGTTGATTTCTACGCGGAATGGTGTGGTCCCTGTAAAAAGATGAAACCCGGTCTTGATAGAATTGCAAAAGATAAAAAACTGGCCATTGAAGTTATACGGATCGATGTGGATGAGCATAGTAGCCTTGCGAAGTCTTTAGGCGTTGAGGGACTTCCCACTTTAAAAATGTACCAGGCAGGTACGGAGGTATGGCACCATTTGGGCTATATTGAAGAACAAAAATTAAAAACGGCAATTCTTAGTAAACAAAAATAATCTTGCCAACGGTAAACCGCGCTAGGTGACCTGGCTCATTAACCCGGCTACTGCCATTTTATACGCATATTCTTACATAATTTATGAAACTACTGATCCAGCCGCAGGCTATAGGCTTATACAGAGCAGAAAGCCCGGACGAACTTGCGGGAGCACTTATTGATGCCCGGAATAACTGGCAATATGCCGTTTACCTGCTGGTAGCCGGAGCTATTGGCGGCGACCTGGAGGTTGGCGGACTGGATATGTTTGAAGATGCCGTAGAAAAAAGCATCTTTGAAGCTTTACAGGACAATGGCTGCAGCATGTCCATAAGGGCAGAATTTGTACGGGTGAAAAAAGGCACTCGCAGCGCTTTTCAATTTGATATAAGCAATAGCCCCGACCTTTACCTGCCTCTTATAGTGCTTGCAGCTCACGCCACCGGAACCTCGGTACTCAGTAATTTTAATACGGTTATTGAAAAAGATCCGGCTACCTGGCAATTGCATTTTGACAGCTTATTAAAACTGGGCCTTGACCTGAAAGTCCAGGACGGTTTATTGATCATAAAAGGGGGCGCACCTTTAAATAAGGCTGTGATTGATGGCCTTTCAGATCCGGAATTGCTGACGGCAATTTTGCTGATGAGCCTGAATGCTGAAGAACCAGTCACTTTACACCAGGCACACCTGATTGATAGCTTATTCCCTAGCCTGATCGATGACCTGAACCAGGTATTACCTATAAAGATAGAAAAGTCAGCCTAACAATGCTTTGCTTACCACAATATAAAAGGCAGCACCAGGTGATGCTGCCTTCAGTACTTCATTGCAGATTCCTTTAAAAAGGTAACGCTTCTTTTTCCGGTACCGGTTCTTTTTCGGGTAGGTTTGCTTTTTTATCCAGGCCTACGATTGCATTGGCCCGTACTTCATAGATGTATTTCTTTTCGCCTTTACCATCTACATAGCTCCTGTTGATGAGCTTGCCTGCGATCAGTACATGTGCACCTTTATGCAAATGCTGCTCTGCTTTTTCGGCAAGACTTTCCCAGGCGACAACGTTATGCCAGGTCGTTTCTTCCACCCAATCCCCTTTTTTACCTTTGTACCTTTCTGTAGTGGCAATGCTCAGCCTTGCTACCTTTGACCCGTTTTCCAATGTTTTCATTACCGGGTCTGCTCCCATGTGTCCGATTAGCTGTACGCTGTTTTTTACGCTGTTCATAATTTAAAATTTTAAATGTTATGAAAAGAAATTAACTTGTGTTTAGAAAAGGGATCCATCTTGTTCCGATTTCTAATGCAAAGATGCGATGCCGCTAAAGCCTGTGTCGGTATTTAATTGTTTATAGTCAGATACAATTGGATGTAAACGTTTGTTGTCGGCATAAAATACACTAAATCAAAGCATATGGAAAACCAGGAAAGACACTGTCTGGATTGCGGGAAAGTGCTGCGGGGTCGTATGGACAAAAAATTTTGCGACGATGCCTGCAGAAATAATTATAACAACCGGCAAAACAGCGACCAGACCAATTATGTACGCAATGTTAATAATACCCTGCGTAAGAACCGGCGCATACTTGCAGAACTCCTGGGCGCACAAAATGAAACGCTAAAAGTCCGGAAAGAGCGACTGGCAGAAAAAGGATTTCAATTTAATTACCATACGCATACATACCTTACTCAAAAGCAGCAACGCTATATTTTTTGTTACGAATACGGCTACCTGCAACTGGAAGATGCGGACTGGCTCCTCATCGTAAAACGCAAGACAGAGCAAACGACACATTAAATGTCATTGCGACGATGAATACCGGAATATACATACGGGATCAGGTAAAAATCCCGAACTTAAACCAGTTTAAGATTTTCCAGGTACCGGCGAACTACTTTTGTGCTAACAAAAAATAATAAAAATGGAAAATAGAATTGACATCCAGCAAGTAGAACCCAAAGCCTACCAGGCCATGTTTGCCCTGGAAAGCTATTTACAGCATGCAGAGCTTTCAAAAACCCACCTGGAGCTCATCAAGCTCAGAGCTTCCCAGATCAATGGTTGTGCCTTTTGTATCAATATGCACTCGGCTGATGCTTTAAAGCAAGGAGAAACGGCACAGCGTATATTTTTATTAAACGCCTGGCGAGAAACGGAATTATTTACAGAAGAAGAGCGCACGATTTTAGCCATGACCGAAGAAATTACCCTGATCCACCAGCACGGGCTGAGCAGCCAGACCTATCAACAGGCCGAAAAACTGTTCACCCCTAATTACATCGCGCAGATTATTATGGCCATCAGCACCATAAATGCCTGGAACCGGATCGCCATCAGCACCAGCAGGATCGTAAAATAAAACCTTGCAATTTATTATAACAGAGAGCAGCCCCGGAGCAGGAAACATAAATTTTGACTTTGGGCTGCTCTTTGCTATCTTAATGCAGTCCAGATTATCATTGCTTGAAACGGTATGCGTTTCCCTGCTTACGGTTAAGCAGTTCAGAAGGTGCAAAACCATATTGCTTTTTGAATGCGTAAGAAAAATGAGACAAGTTCTCAAAGCCGGTTTCATAATAAACTTCAGATGGCCGTTTGCGCATTTCGGCTAACTGAGCATAGGCTAGTTGGAGCCGTTTTCGGGTTAGCCAACGTTGCGGAGTTGTATTAAATATTCTGCTAAAATCCCGCTTGAATGTCGTGAGGCTCCTGCCGGTAAGTAAACTGAATTTTTCCAGTGGCAAATTGAACATAAAATTTTGCTCCATAAAGTCTTCCAACGGTATTTTATGGGGTGCTTCAAAATTAGCCAATATGGGGTCAATATCTTTATCAATAGTACGTAATATACTGATAGCCTCTGCAATTTTTAGCGATGCAATATCTTCGGGAAATTGATCCTGAAAATCAAAATACGGTATAATCGAAGCGAGAAAGCTCTGCATCAGGGGATGCTGATCAAAACTGATGATCTTGTCCGCAACTGTTTTTTGCTTAATATCTTTGTCCTGGTAATATTGCCTGAGCCGTTGCACAGAAAGATGAATAGCTGCCGCCTTATGCGGCAATCCATCTTTAGGGGTATTGATAATCATCGCTAAATGATTTCTGGGAATCAAAAAAGCATGCCCGGCATCAAGCACCATTGTGGTACCTGATAAAATAATCTTTGTGGTTCCGGAAATTAGCCATACAAGCAAATGATCGCTAAAAGTTGCTTCTGTCTTAAACAGCTTGCCCTCATAGCAGGAAAGTTTAATTTCTGGTGTAATATAATTAACTTGATAATCTATCATGCTTGTATAGCTCAAATTTACAAATATCATTTCATATTGAATGTTATACCTGTCAATTCTTCACTCAAACGCCACAGGCGCTTAGCACTGGCCTTGTCCAACGAATAGGCCTTAACCCCGCCAATTAGTGAAAGATCCGTGTCCAGAGCCGATATTTCTACATCGTTACAGTAAACGCCCCCGATATCGTTTAGTAATGGGCTTGTTGCACACCAGATGCTTGTTGCCGCACCTTGCGGGATCGTTTTTAAAGAAGCGGCAACTTCGGGCAATATATTACCTCCGGCATCCGTATATCCCAACTTCTGAAACAAGTCCAAAGGAGCTTCCCTGGCAAGTTCTGTTGCTCCAACGGCCCCCGGACATAAGGCATATGCCCTGATGTTCCATAATTTTGCCCGGTTATCTAGCTCAACAGTAAAAAGATTGACAGCGGTCTTGGACTGGCCATATCCCAAGAGCGTTTCATATGCGCGGCTTTTAAAATTGGGATCATTAAAATTGAAATCCGAAAATTGATGTCCTCCGGAAGAAACGTTCACCACACGGGCACCGTTTGCTCTTTTAAGCGCCTCCCAAAGTTTTGCTGTCAATTGAAACTGAGCTAAATAGTTCGTAGCGAATTGGGACTCAAGCCCCCGGCTATCCCATCGAAGTGGTACCCACATGATCCCCGCATTATTAACCAGGAGGTGCAAGGGCCTGCCTGAGGCCAAAAATTTTTCAGCAAATGTGTTAATAGACTCAGGATCAATCAAATCCATCACTTCAATTTCAACATTAGCGATACCATCCAGGTTACGCCTGGCCTTTTCGACATCTCTGGCCGGAACAACAACTGTAGCCCCGGCTTGTGCCAGTGTCTTAACCGTCTCTAAACCTATTCCGGTATTGCCCCCTGTTACTATAGCCACTTTCCCGCCTAAATCAATACCTTTGATGACATCTGATGATGTAGAAGCTGCATTAAAACCTGAACCGACCGGATGTTGTAACGCCCCCTGATAATTGTTCTGTTCCATCTTTCGAAAAATTTATGTTTGTTGAAGAAACAAAGGTATAAAGGCTATCTCCTACCGGCTTTGTTTAAACGTCCTAAGTTATTTTGCTTAAAAGGCCAGATTTACATTTCGTAAATCGGCTCGCTGACCTTACCTATTTAGGATTGGCACTTACTGGTAAGTGGGGTTGCTGATATATTTTGACACCGGTCTTAAAACAGGGGCAGGGGCATGACCGATAACCCGGATTACCTAAAGGAAATCAAAAACATACTTGCCCCGGAATAAAAATGGAATTCATTTATAATTGGTTAAGCAGGGAGATTGTCCTTATTCGACATAGCGTAATGATAAAAGCTGTTAATAGGTCCATATTTCTTCTCCAGGTAAGATACAGGCATAAAAAAACAGGCTGGCTCAATGAGCCAACCTGTTTTTTTGTTTTTAGCTTAGACTAAATTATTTAGTAGCAGCTTCAGCAGCTTTCTCACCAGCTTTTACTGCTTCTTTACCAGCTTCTTTAGCATCTTTACCAGCTTCTTTAGCTTGTTCGCCAGCTACTTGAGCTTGCTCACCAGCAACCTGAGCTTGATTAGCAGCGTTAGCAGCGTTAGTATCAGCAGGAGGAGTTACTGGAGCTTCTGGAGTTGCTGGAGTTTCAGTTGCAACTGGAGCTTCACCTTCAGTTTTAGCTTCTTCAGTTCCACAAGATGCTGCGAATAAACCCATAGCGATAGCGAAAACGCCTAATTTTAATGCTTTCATTTGATTGATTTTTTTAAGTTTTAAATTTGTTATTTGATCATTAATACGGGATTTTAAAAAAGGTAACCCCGATTTTTAAAAAAAATTATTTTTTTTTCTGAGGGTTACATTTCTGCCTTTTTAGTATTAAATATTGTATAAAATTACTTACTCAGGGAATGGGGAACATTTACTTGTTATTTTTGTAGTTGCACAATGCTTTTATAGTATTACCGCAATAATTTATATTATGTTTATCTAAATGTTCCTTTTTGAACACAAAAAAGATACCCTTGAGCAAACAAGTGATTTATACAGACCAGGAGTTGATAGGCGGACTTGCACAGAGTAATAGTCAGATCATTGCAGAGATATATAGATTATATCAACCCATGCTGACTAAATGGATGTTAAGCCGGGGCGGAAATGAAACAGACGCTTATGATGTTTTCCAGGAAGGACTATTAGTACTTTATGAAAAATCAAATGACACGGCTTTCTGCCTTACCTGCAAACTAAGCACCTACCTGTTTGCCATCTGCAAGCGGGTGTGGTTTAAAAAAAGCCAGGGACAGCAAATGATCAGCAGCCTGGATATCGAACAGGAAGGCGACCAGGACGGAGAAGTGGATTTTGCCGCATATGATGCGGACCTGAATGTACACCTGGAGAAAGAGGCCCATTTGAATAAACTGGAACAATCCCTGGATCAACTGGGAAGCCCCTGTAGCGAATTATTGAAAGCATTCTATATTGAAGATAAAAGTATGCTGGAAATAGCACAGCAATTCAGCTATACCAACGCTGAAAATGCCAAAACACAAAAGTATAAATGCCTGAACCGGTTGAAAAAGCTCTTTTTCTCAACCAAAATGGCCTTAAATGTATAAAACGCGATGATACATTTGTTAAATGTTGAAGAATGGGCAGAGCGCTACCAGAATGGTGACCTACTGCCGGAGGAGTTGAAAATGTTACATGCAACACTCGAGGAAGATATCATATTGAACAAAGCTTTTGAACAGGCTTTGCAAATACAGGTATTGATCCGGGAGCATGCCCGCAAGACAAACTTAAAGTCCAAACTGGCACAGGCTGCGGTACAACACAGGGCGCAATCTGTGGCTGCAGCTAATGAACCCGCTACTATAAAACCGGGAAAAGGGGTTTGGATGGCGATAAAACGCTACTGGAAACCCATTTCTGCGGCAGCAGGTATCGCTTTATGCTCTTCCCTGTTCACCTATACCCTTACCAAGGACACTAAATCTAAAAATAACCAATACGTATTGCTGAAAAGAGATATTGAGTCGATCAAAAAATCTCAAAGCCAGATCATCAGCAATATGAAGCAAACAGAGAATAGCGCTCCCGCTCCTGTTGTTGATAACCCGGGTACCTACAGTGGCTCTGGCTTTGCCATCAGCAATGACGGCTACTTCACCACCAACTATCACGTGGTGGAAAAAGCAGACTCTATCTACCTGGAGATGAGCAATGGCAAATTCTACAAAGCGGCGGTAATCAAAGTAAACCCGGAAGCGGATTTGGCAATTCTTAAAGTAGAAGACAAAAACTTTGCATTTAAGCAGGCTATACCATATACTATTGATAAAAATGTAGCTTTACTGGGACAGCGTATCTTCAGTATAGGTTATCCTAAAGATGATGTAGTATATAATGAAGGCTATATCAGCAGTGAAAAAGGATATGATGGCAATACGCTGGCTTATCAGCTGGAAATCACGGCTAACCCTGGTCAGTCCGGCGCCCCGGTATTAGACAATAACGGCAACATCGTCGGTATCATTACCGGTAAACAAAATAATACCAGCGGTACTACTTTCGCGGTGCATGCCGAGCAATTAGTAAAAATGATCTCTGAGCTTCCTAAAGATAAAGACAAGAAAATAAGCCTGAACAATAAAAACCGCTATAGTAATAATCCACGCCCGGAGCAGGTGAAATCTCTAAGAGAATTTGTTTGCGCGGTACGCGTTTACTAAGCTACCAGGCCAGGTCCTCATCTTCGGGAGTAGAAGGGGGATTTTCCTGTTTTGAAATATACTTTTCCAGTTGCCGGTCTATAATCAGATCGGCAATTTTTTGGGCTATATCTCCACCCTCTTCCATAACTTCTTTTATTTTCCTTTCAAATATATCCAGGCGATACAATCTGGAAAACAGTTCCTCTAACTGGTATTGCATCATATACCGCACTTTATCAGTCAGGGCAGCGGCAAGCCGCGCCCTGCTGATATAATCTTCGGTATGCTCCAGTTCAAAACTATTACCGATTATTTTTCCTAATGCAGCTTGTTGTGCTGAAAAGTCCTTGTCCTCTCCCATAGCGACCTTTTTTATTGTCCGGCAAATGTGAAGGTTAAGCGTAAGCCACCCCTTGTAGTCGTCAGCGGGAAGGAAGTATTCACGTAAGGATTACTTTGCTTACGGTCAAAATAGAACTGGATCTGTAAATTATCGTTTATAATATAATCGATCGTCGGCATAATGGAGATCACGCGCTGTCCCATTGTTGCTACCCGCTCATCCATAGCAATATAGGTATTGGTAGTCACATCATCCCGGATACCGATATCACACTTAATGTTCAGGTCATTTTTCAACTGGCGGGTCCCGAACAGCGTAAATGGTAGTCTGAGGCCACGCACGCGGTAGCCTAAACCGAATTCAAAAGTAGATGATTTGGTTTCACTTACCTGGTAATCAATCAGACTCAAGCTCACCATCCTGGATTTTCCATAGTCCATCCTTAAGGTCAGGTCGTTTTTAAAGGCTGCATTGAAACCCAGGATCGGCCCGAAGTTTTCATTAATAGTTATATTCGGCACCTGGAAAAATGGCACATAGTTATTCGAGTTCGAATCAATGAACGATGGGAATCCCACCCCTATAAGATCGGAATACAGCAATGAATTCGTAAACGAGTTCATGCTCATCTTCCCGGTATAATTATGATTCAGGGTAAATGAATTCATAATGTTTGAAAAAAGTTCCAGGTTAGACAAACCGGTATAGGTCACCCTCCAGTTGGGCATCGGGAAATAGTATTTAAACGGATTGCTTCGGATATTGTTTTGATCATACTGGACCAATGGAATTGAATTCGGGTCCCTGCCGGAGTAGGCCGCAAGGAATGCCGGGATCAGTACATCCTGGGAAAAGCCGGTATATCCTTTTGTATAATTCGGGTTATTCGGATCCCTTGTGCCACCGGTATATGGGTTCGCCGCACCCAGTCGATCAGAAATAATTGATCTGGAGCCTACAAAATCCCGGTAAGTATCATCAATCACGTTGGGCTTTCCTTGGCCGAACATGGTACCAATACCTATATAAGTCATATCAAAAGTACCGGTAAGATAAGGGTTGATCTGGTTATACTGGCCCGATATCTCATCATATTTATTGATCCGGGATTGGTTGCGGGTAAAGTTACTGGACCAGTTAAGGTCTATACGCATTTCTCTGATCGGCTCTATTGCCGCAGTGATGTTGTAAGCCTGCGTATAACGTTGCTGCATCATCCCGTTGAACAAGCTGTCCTTTGACAGGTTATTGTTTAAGATCTGCTGATCCAGCCAATATTGATCCGGCTGATAGCCTAATGCAAAGCCTAAGCCATTCGCATTATTCCGCATATTAGCGCCAAAGTAATTGGTGCTATCCATATAGCCCGGCAATACGGTACCGCTGTTTTCAGAATAATCTACCCTTATATTTTTGATCATGGTGGCAAATCGCAACAATGCTTTGGTACCGCCACTCATTTCAGGTACAATAGCTCTCTTTGCTTTACGCCAGGCAACCATCGCCTTACGGTATCTTAAGCGTTCTTCTTTTCTTAACTTCTTAAGGGCTGCGGCAACATCTTTTACCGCCATAGAGTCGCTGCCTTTTATATCTTTAGCCGTAATCTCCTTCCGCTCTGGCTTAGGCGGTATAGGTACCTGCTTTTTCTTATCTTTTTCGTCCTTATCGTCTTTTTTAGCAAGTGTTTTATCGCTACCGATAGTAAGACTGCCTTTCTCTCCCATCTTCAATTTATCTGTCCCCAGCGTATTTTTCTTCGGCATAACCTTATTAGCTTCCCTTAAAAACCGACTACGGCTGTAAAGCTGGGTGAAATTAAAGACACCATTCACCTGCTTCAACTGGGTGTTGGTAATGATATTTCCCTGGCTGTGTGCCAATAATGAAGCAGCAGTCCAATCGTAATTGGCATTGTACACCATATTAATAGTAGTCCAGCTCAGGAAAGGGAACTTGCTCGTCGGCAGGTTATACGCAATATCTACTTTTTGGGTAAAGTAAGTATTTCTACCGAAATCCGATAAAGCATCAAATAAGGAATCTCTTTTAGAACGGTTATTGATCCGGCCATAGGGTTCATCAATCCTGGATATATTATTGGCCTGGTAATTAAGAGATAAAGACCGGGTGAATTCCCATCTCAGGTTATAATTCCGGTTCCAGATAAAGTTCTTATAATAATAAGGAGGCAATTCATAATCACCTTCATCCACGTTTCTTAAGATCGTCTCATTAAAGGTACGGTCCAGGCTATTTCTGAAAGTGAATGAATTAGGCAGGTAATTGAAATTAAAGTCTCTTGCAAAAGCCAGCCAGGGCGATTTGGATTTAATCGTTTTTTTAAACGGCTCCCAGGGTTTATTTGCCACCGCATAAGTATAGCCCAGTCCTAATTTCTGATCGGTAAATTCATCGCTTTGGATCAAAGGGTTCCGGGTATATTGTTTCAGGTAGGAATAATTCAGGTCAAAGTTCTTAGCGCTCCATGGTTTAGGCTTCCCGGATTTCTGCGGGTTGCCCAAAATTCGCATATTATTGATGTTAAAGCTTGTAATAGACCTGAAGTCCTGTGCCGCCTGTTGCAGGGAGCGACGCTCGTCACCGGAATAGCGCGATAACTTATCATTAAAGATAACATCGATATCATAAGGATCGTACTCGGGGTTCGAAGCATTTTGGGAATACCCGACAAAGACCGGAAGCTGAAGCCCAAATTTAGCAGGCAGCAGTTTTCCTAAATTAAGATTGGCATTTCCTTCATAGCTAAAATAATCTTCACGGGCACGGTCATTTACCCTTTGATCGATGCTACCATACCCTTTGGTATGCATAGAGCCCCCTACGTGCAGGCTACCCAGGTCTGCCAGTTGCGCATTCAACTGTCCGGTAGCAGCATAGCCGGAGCGTTCGTCCGTACCGGCATTCCGTAATTCGTTAAACCATACTTCCACGCATTTCGCCAGCCCGTCATCTGCCGGATTTTGGGTGGTCCTTTTGGGGTTCATGACCCCTAACATTATATTCTTTACTTCCCCGAAGTTCGGGCTGCCAATTACTTTAATCACCCGGCCATTGCGGTCTACACCCTGGTAAGGTAATACAGAAGAGGCGCTGGAAGCATTCCGGTCATTTTTTAAATTGATCAGGTCTTCCAGGTTGATTTCCATATTATTTGCTACCGGCCACACCGCTTCAGAAGTGATCGTACCGGTTGTGGGCAGGGTAACGCTTAATGGAACCTGGAATTCATAATAGTTACGCACATAATCAGAGCCGATACGAATGAAGGCTACAAGGTCGCCATCACGAACAGCAGGCTGATTGTCCACAGATTCAGCATGTATAAACATTTTTAATTGCTTATACTGTCTCATGTTAATGCCAAACTCTTTGAATACCCCACGGGCATCACCATCCTTAAGGCCACAGATCTGCAGGGCGATTGATTGCTCATCGGCTCTTAACTGCTGACCGGTAGTAGCCATTTGTAACTGGCGTTGGATACCTGGCGGTATTTTATAAGGAATTGGTGTTTTATTACTGTTTTGGGCTACATTTACATTGGTAATACCAAAAGTGGTCGTTCTCTGGTCTTCTTCAGGAATATTTTCTCCCGGGTTGATCAAAGAAAAATTATACCTCCTCCAGGCACTTCTTTCAAATTCCAGGCGGGCAAAACGTAAGGTCGTTTGGTCCTCAAAACCATTCATGAACATTCTCACGAAGCGGATACTTCTGAAATCACTGATACCACCTACTTTCGCGTCAAATTCCTTAACCGGGATCTTGATCTGGTACCAGGTATTCATACTTGTGGTTCTATCCGGAAGCGTGACCTGTACTTCTCGCTTATCCACGATATGATTGCTCCCAACCTGCATGTTAGGTTCCATCTTTATCCGGTATTGATAATAAGATTCTGATTCGTTCAACGTATTATCTCTGTTGATGTCTTCAGATTCAGGAAGAGAAGTTCCGGCCGAGGTCTGAGATCCGCTGTTATCGTTTAATACCGGCGAGTTACCCTGCGGGTTATTAAAGTAACGGTAACGTTCCAGCACACCTGCATTATCCTGGTCATAATCTGAGTTATAAAAATGCTTAAAGTTATCAGATGCCGGGTCATTAGCCAGCCTCTGGTAAGCTGCCGAATTAGCCCCTAATACACCACGTACCTGGTTCAAAAAAGGATCTTCGAAAAATTCACCTTCCTCCCGGTCATCTAAAGCATCATACCCTACATCCTGCGTGGCCCTGGCCTGTGGGTCCTGGTCAAAGGCGCGTACGATCTGCTGCTGGAATTTAGGAATGTACCCCCAGATTGTTCTGTCCAGCTTATCCAGGTTTTTAGGATAAGTGATCCCATTTTCAAAAGCCATACGGGAGTCTTTTAGTACATCTTCCGAAACATTACCCAGGTTGAAATATAAGTACCCACCCCTGCTGGCCTGGTTATAAATAAACGGATCCAATACCCAGAAGGTCAGGTATTCCACATTAGTTTGTTCAAAATCACTTTGGTCTAAAGCACGTTGGATACCACCCCACCGGGCAGCCGGGTTCAATAACTCGCCGTTTGCAGGGTTTATATTCGTGGCATCAAAGTTATAAGGTCCTCTTAAGGTTGGGTTATAGTTAAGGTCAAACGTCTGAAGAATGCCCATGCCACTCGCTGGCTCGATCCCTGGAAATACTTCCTTAATATTTACCTGCCGCCAATAATCCTGGAGCAATTTATCATTTCTCACACTGGCCGGGGAGTTCGGTCCACCTTCATTCAACTGCGGCTCAATGTTATACCAGGAGAGATTGGCCCGGTTCATGCCGGAACGCAGATCTCCCACTAAACTTGCCTCAGGAAATAAGATATTATTGGTCGGTCCTACTGCATCCAGCGGAACACTGGACAAGCTCCAGCTGTTGGCCGGGTACCGGATATCATAACTGTTACTGGCTCCTTCAAAATCATCTACATAGTTAGTACCACCTTCATCCCCCTCAAGGTCTACAAACCTGGAGTGTCCCGGAAAAATACCAGCAACTTCTGCACTACCGGAAATAAGAGAAGGAGCTGAAGTACTATAGAAAGGCAGCTTATCAACCAGCCTGGTCAGCCAGGGCACTTCTGATTGATAATTGACATCGGCACCGATTACGGTATTTTTAAGCGGATCATAACCGCTGGTCACTTTTTGGGTAAATGGCCTTTCTGCAAGCCGCATATAAGTGGCCCCCAGGGTCAGCTTATCATTCGCATAATAATCCAGCCTGGTTCCCATGAAACTCTGGGTGGTCTGCCCGAAGGTCCCATTATCTTCATAGGAGATATTGATTGGTTGTCCTGAATTCAATAAACCCTGGTTGAGGATACGCACTACGCCCATACCATAATCAACCGAATAGTCTGTTCCTTCCATTAAGCGCTGGCCACCCACGGAAACCGAAACAGAGCCCTGTGGTATATTAAAGCCATTCAGCCGGATCTCGGAACCACCGCCGGTGTACTGGAACTCCCCTTTGATCAGGAAACGGTTGTTTTGCTGTTGCTGTATCGCCACCGATTTCGTGGAGTCGTAAAGAATCTGGTAGATGTATTTTCTTTCTAGGTTCGGATCATTGCCTAATGCCGGCTTCAGGGTACTCCCAAAAGGCTCCAATGTAGGAAATATGATCTTACCGTTCCTGCTGTTTACTGTAATGCCTTCTACAAAGTCAAACACACCATCCGGGAAGGGGTCATTCTGTGGGTTAAGCCGATCGAGGTTCAATAAACTGATAATAGGAATACCCGCGCTCGGACCTTCCGGCAGGAAACGTTTATTACCACCACCCGGGTCCTGGTACAATACGTTTAAGCGGAACCGGTCTTTGGAGATATTCATACCCTGGAGGGAATAAACATTCTTCATCATCAGGTCCCAGATAGGCAGGTTCACACGGTGGGCGGTACCTTTCAATAATTTCAGGAAAATAACTTTCTGGCTGCTGCTATCCGGCGGCAGGTCCTCGGAAAACTCACCTACCTGGTGCACTTCCCCATTGTAGGTATAGCGGTAAGCCACCGCAACCACATCGTCCGGGTTCGGTGTCATCGTGAGTAAGGAGACATAACCTAATTGCGGCTGGAAGTAGAATTCGTTTTCATTCAGCTTACGCACGGTAACCCTTTGAAATTGCTCCCCTTCTCTCAATCCCATAGAGATAGCGCCCTGGGTAGCCGTACTCTGCATCCGCGCCATAGGGTTTTGACTCAGGTTTTGGTACAAAGCATTCGCCTTGTTATCAGGATAGGGGATGCCACTACCATTGCGTAAAGCTGCATTGTAAGGATTACCCTCTCCAAGGTCCATGAAGGCCATCGCATCCCTGATCCCCTGTGTGCTCCCGGTACGGTTGGTAACCCAAACCTCAACTTTATTGATCATTACCTGGGTATTGATCCTTGGGAACTCTGCCAGGGCCTTATCATAATTCTCATAAAAATACTGACCCAGTAAGAAGTGCTTGTTCTCATCGTAGTCATTGATCATGAGCTCGAAATCCTGGGTCATGGCCCCCCCTTTGGTCGTCATGGACCTTCTTTGCGATTTCTGTTGAGAGATCACATTGGTCATCCATAACTTACCCCATTGGGTTTGTACTTTTAAGCCGAAAAGCGAAGATACGCCGGGCGTCAAAGCACTGCGCAAAGGGAAACTGGTATTACCCAATTCGATTTTCTTAATGATTTCATCCTCTTTACCCGTATACTCCAGCCTGCGCATTTCCTGCATCTCTCCAAAGTTGGACAAGGTATTGTTACTGATATTCAGCTTCATCTTATCCCCGATCTGGGCAACAAGATTGACATTCATCTGCATATCAAAATCAGGAATGGCATATTTCTGATTCCGGAACGGAATATTGGGGTTTTTTAAATTCTGGGAAAAGAATCCTGCCATAACGGTAAGATTTCCCTGTGGCTTAATATCCAGTTTGGTACCGCCGAATAAGCGGTCGAAGACGCCTTCTTTATTCAGGGCAGGCAAATCGGGCTTCTGGTTGAACATACCCAAAGCTTCCAGCCGTTCACTAAAGTATTCATTTTCATCCTGCCTTGACCGGTATTTGTAATACTCATCAAAGCTCATTTCGGTAGGGTTTCTGAAGTTGAGATCCCCTATTTTTTCAATAAAACGGTAACTATTGGAATCGGGATCATACTCTACCGATTTCCGTATATTTTTAGGATCATTTAAATCAAAAGAATTGGCTGCTGTAGTGTCTCCGGTACCGGAAGGACCGGCCTGGGGCTTATCCCGGACGGGGAATTTCAAGGTATCGGCAGCAGCATCCTCATACGGCTCCGGGTTATCTTCCCAGGACCATAATTCCGTAAAACGGCCAAAGCCACCCTCCGCCACCTGAGAAACAAATGCCGTGGTTGCTATTATCCCCAATACGCCTAACCCTCTATATATTTTGCGTTTTGTATTCAAACCAAACGATCAAATTAATTTTTTAAACTATATTTTCTATAAATTTTTCAATGCTGCTTTTATCAATTCCTCCACAGAAAGATGATCCCCCTCAGCCTTTATTGATTTTTTTATGGCACTTTCCGCATTAGCCTTAGGGATTCCTAATCCTACAAGCGCATTCAAAGCATCCTGCTCCACGAGCGGAACAGCAGGAATAGCGCTACCGGCTTCCAGGTCAGGATCCGTCACCGCAAGTTTACCTTTTAATTCCAGGATAATTCTTTGAGCAGTTTTACCACCGATTCCTTTTACTTTTTCCAGCGCTTTACTGTCTCCGTTGGCAATAATTCTGGCCAGGTCAACAGCGGTAAGCGAGGAAAGTAATATACGCGCGGTAGCGGAACCGATTCCAGATACACTTAACAGCTTTTGGAAAGCATCTTTTTCGTCCAGGGTTGCAAACCCATAAAGTACCCAGGCATCTTCCCGTACCTGCAGGTGGGTATACAGCAATACTGCTTCTTTTATATCTTTAATCTGCTCATAAGTGTGCAGGGTTATATTTACCTCGTAGCCCAGGCCATTAATATCCACGAAAGTCTGTGCCGGGCTCAGCTGCTGCAACACTCCTTTTACATATCCGATCATAATTTCACTTTGTGCTGTAATGCTTTTTATGAAACGAAAAAACGCTGTGAATTAGTACAGCGTTTCCATTTATTATTTAAGATTTCTTTAGAACTTTTTACCACCAAGGTCTGTCCCGTTTGAAGAGCTTCCAATAGAAGTTGACAGAAATTGTAGAATACATATCTTTTGTGGTCGGATCGCCTCTGTATTCACCGGCCGCATGTTTTGAACCCGGAAGAATTTCGTAAGTACGGTCCGCCATTCTTTTAGCTTCATTAGCTTTGTAGCCTTCGTTCAGATAAGCGATATCAAATCTTAACGGATCAATGTACTGCCCGCTAACATCATCCAGGTAGTCGGTAAAGGTATAACGTAATACATATTCCATACCCAGGGAAAGGCCTCTGCCTATATCAACCCTGAAACCAATACCTGCCGGTACGATCAGAGAATAACGGCTATAAGCTTCCGGGTACCCGGCTTTATCAAAATTTTGACCCTCTGTTGCTAATGGTCTTAAGTCGACCCATCTTTTCGTATCATTTTTAAAGTCGATCAAAGAGCCACGCGGGTTGAAATAAATACCACCGATACCGGCTAACAGGTAAGGCTGGAATCTTGCCTTGGCTCTTCTGCCAAATTCCCAGTTACCAAATAACTGTAAAGGGCTGATTTCAAACATGAAAGTACTTTCCCAAACGTTTGTTTTCACGTCAAGATTACGTAAGTAGCGTTGTACAGGATCGTCAGTAACCTTTTTCGCAAATTGTCCGGCATTTTCATTCCACTTATCGTTGGCGTAAAGCGTTCCGTTAGAAACTCCTAAACGAATCGCCAGTCCCGGAACGTGGGTATACTTTGCATAAATACCACCCATCCCTTTAAGATTGCTCCAATAGTCGCCGTTAAAATAGTGATCATCAATACGTTTTGTTCCTACGTCTGCCCATAAATCTGACATGCCATAAGTTACCCCTAAAGAAAAGCTACGCTGATCCAGATATTTAATATCCGGTTGCAACCAGGCATGACGTTTCCTTTGTTTCTCCGTTTGTGCCTCTGCCTGGCTGGCAAAGCACATTGAAAAAGAAGCTAACAATCCAATATTTAGAGCTTTACGTAACAAATTTTGCATTTCTGTTATCAATTTGAGGGATGAAAGTAAAATATTTTCATCAATTATTAAAGCAAATCCTTAAAATTATTATAAAAACAGTCTTTTATGGACAAAACTTCGTCATTCCCAGGCTTATAGCTGATCTTTTATACCTAAAGTAACATTGACTTTAGTGATTATTTTTTCAGAAAGCACCGGATCATTTTTCAATACATGGCCATAGGAAGGGATCATTTCTTTCAGCTTACTTTCCCAATTGCTTTCCTTCAGCTGCCTGGAAAAACAGCGCTCCAACATCTTGATCATGATTGGAACGGCTGTAGAAGCACCCGGAGAAGCCCCTAGTAAGGCTGCGATACTGCCATCTTCGGCAGTGATCACCTCTGTACCGAACTGCAGTATGCCACCTTTCTTAGCATCTTTTTTAATGACCTGTACCCGCTGACCTGCAATTTCCAGGTCCCAGTCTTTGGCCGTTGCATTCGGGTAGTATTCCCTAAGGGATTGCATACGGTCTTCTGCACTCTGCATGACTTCCTTGATCAGGTATTTGGTCAAAGGAACATTCGCCAGGCCGGCGCGTACCATCGGGTAAATATTATTGAGCTTAATGGAGCAAGGCAGGTCTAACAAGGAACCTTCTTTCAGAAATTTGGTAGAGAATCCGGCATAAGGGCCAAATAGCAGCTCCTTTTTGCCATTAATTACCCGGGTATCCAGGTGCGGTACAGACATTGGCGGAGCGCCTACGGCTGCTTTTCCATAAACTTTACCCGAATGGCGGGCGATAATTTCCGGGTTGATACAACGTAACCATTGACCGCTTACCGGGAAACCGCCAAATCCTTTTCCTTCTTTAATGCCTGATTTTTGGATCAATGGTAAAGCCCGGCCTCCGGCACCTACAAATATGAATTTGGTATTTACCCACTTAATTTCCCCGGTTTCCAGGTCTTTTACTTTTACATTCCAGCTTTGCGGGCCATTTTTCTCCAGGTCTTTAACTTCATGTTCAAAATGGAAGGATACGTTTGCTGATCCTTTAATAAAATCAAAAAGCTGCTCTGAAAGTGCTCCGAAATTAACATCGGTACCGGTAGCCATATAGGTTGCGGCAACTTTTTCATCCGGGTTCCTGCCATCCATGATCAGCGGTGCCCACTGGGCTATAGTAGCTTTATCTTCCGCATACTTCATATCCTTAAAAAAATGATGCTTACTGAGGATATCGTAACGCTTCTTAAGGAAATCAACATTTTTATCGCCGATCACGAAACTCATATGCGGCGTCTGTGACAAAAAGCCGGGCGCATCTTTCAGCATTCCGTTTTCCAGCATATAAGCCCATAATTGCTTCGACAATTCAAATTGCTCGTTGATATCAAAAGCTTTGCTGGCATCTACCGAGCCATCTGCTTTTTGCGGGGTATAGTTCAGTTCACACAATGCGGCATGTCCGGTACCCGCATTGTTCCAGGCCCCGGAACTCTCCTGGGCGATTTTTCCCAGGCGTTCAAATATACCGATCGAAATGTCGGGTTGCAGTATCTTCAACATGGCACCAAGCGTAGCACTCATGATACCGGCACCTACCAGGATCACATCAAAGGAAGAACTATTATTATTTACAATGGACATTGTGTTGATTTTTGGAATCCTGCAAAGTTAAATGCATCACACTAAAGAATCAAGTGTTAATTTTCAGCGCAAGCTAAAAAAGTATATGTATCCATTGAGGGCAAAATATTATTGCCAGACCCATTTTCCTTTCTGCTTAATACGGTTCCTGTTATAGATCGGCAGGTTAGCGGTCAATGCCACCTGGTGTTTACCGATTTCGGCAATCGTATACTTTTGAGCAGAAATGGCATAGCCATAACTTATATATAAATTACTGATGCCGATGCCCGCTTTTGGGGTAATAAGCACATCAAAATTCGGGGACTTACCGTAATAAGCTACATCTACGCCTAATAAAAAGAGATTGCCGAAAAGAGTCGCCCCTGCCTTTGCCCCGAAGATCTGGTCTCCGTCTTTTTTAAATGAAGGAAGGTAAGAGGCCGTAGCAAAATATTCAAACCCGTAAATCCCGTGACCGGAGCCGACAAAAGAGGTCCGCGAGACGCCAAGCTCTATAAAATAATTCCGTTGTATACCATTACTAAACCGAAGACAAAAAGCACTATTACTAAGTTCCGGCCTCCGCAGTGCCGGCGCAACACTATCTGCCTGGGCTTTTACCAAAACCGGGGAGAGGCAACATAACAATAAGAACAATAACAATCCGGGATATTGCTTATACATAAGAAGGCTTATAGATTAATGGAAGAAAAGATTATAAAAAAGTCCCGGCAAAACCGGGACTATAATATCATATGCTTTATTACTTTACTTAAGCGACACTTTGCTTAGCCGCTTTCTTTTGGGCATGTGCCAGGGCCGCTTCGCGTACCCAGGCGCCTTTTTCCCAGGCATTTTTACGCGCCTCCAGGCGTTGGCGATTACAAGGACCATTACCTTTAACCACGTTCCAGAACTCGTCCCAGTTGATTTCACCGAAATCGTAGTGCCCGCGCTCCTCGTTCCATTTCAAATCCGGATCGGGAATGGTCAGGCCTAATATATTAGTCTGTTCTACCGTAACATCAATAAATTTTTGTCTCAGGTCATCATTGCTGAAGCGCTTGATTTTCCAGGCCATACTCAATTTTGAGTTTGGAGAAGCATCATCATTGGGTCCGAACATCATGATCGCTGGCCACCAGAAACGGTTCAGGGCATCCTGTGCCATTTTTTTCTGAGCTTCAGTACCTTTGGCAAGCGTCAGCATGATCTCATAACCCTGGCGCTGGTGAAAACTTTCTTCTTTACACACCCGGATCATGGCCCGGCTATAAGGACCATAAGAGCAACGGCATAAAGGCACCTGGTTCATAATCGCAGCCCCATCAACCAGCCAGCCAATAGCACCCATATCTGCCCAGCTTAAAGTCGGGTAGTTGAATATAGAGGAGTACTTTGCAGTACCATCGTGTAATTGGTCCAACATCTGATCACGGGTAATACCCAATGTTTCTGCTGCAGAATACAGGTATAATCCGTGACCGGCTTCATCCTGTACTTTAGCCAACAATACGGCTTTCCTTCTCAAAGAAGGAGCACGCGTAATCCAGTTACCTTCCGGTAACATGCCCACGATTTCACTATGCGCATGTTGGGAAATCTGACGAATCAAAGTCTGCCTGTATTTCTCAGGCATCCAGTCTTTAGGTTCAATCTTTAATTCATCATCAATCTTTCTTTGGAAAGCTAAGTCCAGGGTTTCGTTACTCATAATTTTCAATAATTAGTAATTATCTGTATACAAAGATAAGGATTTTAATTTTTCCCAAACGATACTTCCTGTACGCGAAGCGCTCCAAATAAATCTATTCCTATATTAAATATAAAAGCTGTACCCGGTTTCCCGAGTACAGCTTAAAAAATGCTGCAATGTATTAGTTCAATAAAGACAAACCGTACTTGACTCTTTCCTGTGTATCTTCTTTTCCGATAAATAAAGCGATGTCGAATACGCCCGGTCCAAACTTACCGCCTACCAGCATTACCCGTAAAGGCATCATAACCTCCCCTTTTTTCACACCATGGGCAGCAGCAATATCTGTTAAAGATTGCTCCAGCACATCATGTTCCCAGGCGATACTATCCAGGCTGGCGGCCCATTCTGTCATTACTTTAGTCTTATCCTCGTTCCACTTTCCTTTGATGGCCTCAATGTCTAAGGTTTCCGGCGCTTTAAAGAAGAAGCCGGCCTGTTGTATAAAATCACTCAGCAAATGGCAACGTTCTTTTACCATACCGATTACCTGGTCCAGTTTGCTTAATTCATCAATAGCAATCCCGGCAGACTCCATGAAAGGTTTTACCAGCAAAGCCAGGCGACTGTTGTCTGCTCTCTGAATATGCTGCTGGTTGAACCATTTGGCTTTTTCGTAATCAAATTTTGCGCCACCTTTATTAACCCTTTCAATTGAGAACAGCTGCTCCAATTGTTCCAGGGAGAAGATTTCCTGCTCGGTACCGGGACTCCAGCCCAGCATAGCCAGCATGTTAACAAATGCTTCCGGCAAAAAGCCTATTTCTTTAAATCCTTTAGTGAGCTCACCAGATTTGGGATCGGCCCAGTCCATAGCAAAAACCGGGAAGCCTAAGCGATCGCCATCTCTTTTGCTCAATTTACCGTTTCCGTCCGGCTTAAGGATCAATGGCAGGTGGGCCCATTTCGGCATCTCTGCTTCCCAACCCAGGTATTTGTAGAGCATGATGTGCACTGGAGCACTCGGCAACCATTCTTCACCACGGAAGGCATGGGTAATATTCATCAGGTAATCGTCTACTACCACGGCCAGGTGATAGGTAGGCATACCATCACTTTTCAATAAAACTTTATCATCGACCACATTGGTTTCGTGGCTTATATCACCACGGATCAGGTCATGGAAATGCACCGTTTCATTCTCGGGCATTTTTATCCGCACCACATAGGGAGTACCTGCACTGATCAGTGCTTCGACTTCCGACTCTGTCAAGGTCAGGGAATTGCGCATTTGCAGGCGCGTTTTATGATCGTATTGCGGAGAGGGGTTCTCTGCTGTTTTTAAATCATTGCGCATTGCCTCCAGTTCCTCGGAGGTATCAAAGGCGTAATAGGCATTACCCTGTGCGATCAGCTGATCAGCATACTGGCGATACATGGGCTTACGCTCACTCTGGCGATAAGGCGGATAGTCGCCCGGTTTTAAAGGGCTTTCATCCGGGGTAAGGCCGGTCCAGGCCAGGCAATCAAAAATATAGGCTTCTGCATTTTCAACGAAACGGGTCTGGTCGGTATCCTCGATCCGTAAAACAAAAGTGCCGCCATGTCTTTTGGCAAATAAATAATTGAACAAAACGGTGCGTACACCGCCTAAATGCAAGCCACCTGTAGGGCTGGGTGCAAAACGCACTCTTACCGGATTTATCATGGGTGCAAAGGTAGGAAATTTGAGATGATGGTGTAAATGGAAGCATATTTATTCTGGATGCATGAAATCTACCGGCAACTAATAAACTATTTGCCGAAGTCTACCATTTATCATTAAGCCCTTTCCCCCACATACTTTGGATCAATCTCCTGTTCGACTCGATACGCGGATCAAACCGGCTCTGGTATAATCCATTATTATCATCAAATTCACCCCCTCTTTTCATTGACCCACTAATCCAATAAAAGTAAGGTCTCATTAAAACAATTTTTCGTTTGACTTTTCTGTTTTTATGAGAAAAAACAGGCCATTTATCAAATGATTTAAGCGCCTTAATAAAGGCCTCATTGTATTCTTCTTTAGAGGGTAGCAATACAAATATATCTTCCATTTTACCCTGTTCATCAATTGTAAACTCAACCGCTAAACTGATCAGCACATCTTTCTTTATCCTACCTATGGGAAAGGAGAGATGTTTATCCAGGTATTTATCTAAAGCCATTATTACATTTTCAGTTTGTTCGGTAAGGCTTAAAGGCTCTATATTGTCTACTACATTACCATTTTCGTCAAAATATTTAGCGGCGAGCAATTTACCCAAAGCATCATATTCTTCTTTTGCAGCAATTTGTCCGTTTGGGTGAAAAAAGGTCCATTGACCCACTAACGAATCTTCATTTCCCTGGCAATAGCCAAAAGAACTAGGATTCCCATTATCAAACCAGGAGCCTTTAAAAAACTTGCCTTTATTATAATTTATAGAATCGGCATAGGCGCCATTAGCATGCCATCTCATAAAAACACCTGAAACCGAACCATTATTATAAAATGTAGAATCTTTTAGATATCCATTCGGATGAAAAGATACCCAGGGCCCTTGTTTTCGGTCATTTACGTAACTACCACTCGTCATGACCTGGCCATTAGGATAAAAAAACACGCTTTGACCATTTCTCGCCCTGCTTATAGTATCTGTGAGCTTTTCCGATAAAAATATTTTATTATTTGCAATAAAAAACTGGTTGTGTAATACCCCCGTATCAGAAATGTGATATTCGGAAAAGAATGATGCCATTTCCACATCTGAAACCAATTTTCCATGTAGATTATAATAACGTACAGATATATTTTGTGCTACAACCGTACCAAAAGATACTGACAGCAGTAAGCTCAGCAATAATTTTTTCATTTCAATTTTAATAATTACACTATTTTTTTCAGTCTCTATATTATTTATAACTAATAATAATCAGGATTTTTACTTCTTCTTTTTAATCTTATCAAAATCTACGATACGCGTCATATTTCCCCATCTTGGATTCCGGACACCACTTTTAGCCGCTGTCCCTTTGGGGCTGCTATTCAAAAGTGCTAAAGCAATTTTATCATACTCCGGATGCAGCGGTACTTTAACAAAAGCATTGGCAACCTCCCCGTTTTCATCTATATTAAATGCCACTACGACTATTTTCTTTTTGCCTTTAGGGATTTCAATATGTTCCGGTGCTTTGAGGTTTTGCTTCATATAATCCTCCCATGATGGATAATTAAAAGACACGACCTTTTCTCCTTTATATTCAGGTGAGGGAGCTCCCTGCTCATCGTAATAAGTCCGGCTCGTCTCCTTAGTGTTTTTGTCCCATACAATTTCCAACATTTTCGTTCCATTCTTTCTAAAATAAGCCCAGTTGTGAATAGGATTTTTTATAGTCTTATCTATCGGCCCCACCTTGAAAACGACACCGTTTGGATACCAGTGCACCCTCATTAAAGTATCATTATTGATATAAACAGAATCTGCCAATTGCCCGTTACTATACCAATACTGCTGCCTGCCTACCGCTCTATCATTCAGATAATACAATTGGCTTTTTAACTGGCCATTAGGGTGATACGTTTTCCATAAACCGGTGCGCAGATTGGCTTCAACAAAGCCTTCCTGGGCAATACTTCCATCCGCGAAAAAATAAGCAAAATGCCCGTTTTTTATCTTACGGTCAAAGTCGGCATACTTGCCCACCATTTGCAGTTGGCCGTTAGCAATATAATAGTCCTTAACCACAATACCGGAATCGGTTTGCGTTAACTGGCCTGAAAAGGAGGCTTTCTTCTGATCACATTTTTTCCATTCATGATCATAATATTCCACTCTGGTTTGCCCGAATGAATAAAAACTAAGCAATCCGATCCACAATAATAAAGTCAGGTGTTTCATAAGCAACAAATTATCTAAACAAAAAATAAGGAAGGCACAAAGATAATCTACTCAAGATGTTAGCTGTGTTTTATTTGCGTCAATTCATAAAAAACGGCTACGAAAAATCCGTAGCCGTACCTATTATTTGTAGCTTGCCTTTGTAAAAACTCAATGAATCAGGATTTAAGCTTTGACTTTTTAATTTTGTCAAAATCTATGGTATACAACTGTGCGCTTGTTCTTTGGTCTCTGTTATAATGTAGCGCAGGAATCCACCGCGGGCAGTTTTTAAAAAGTTCCAATGCTATTTTATCATACTCCGGGTGAAGCGGCACTTTGACATATGCATCTTTAACCGCTCCGTAAGGGTCAATCAGAAAACCAACAACGACTACTTTCTTTTTCCCTTTTGGCAGAGCAATTCCTTCAGGCTCCCTGAGGTTTTGTTTTTTATAAGATTTCCAGGTTATCACTTCATTATTGAAATAGGCACCATAATTTCTTTTTTTGTTGAGCTTAAGGAGATTCCCCTCTTTATCATAATAAGCTTTGCTGATCACTTTTGAGGCGGCATCAAACAATACTTGTGCGCTCTTTGTACCATCCATCCGGTAATAAGTCCAGCTGCCTACAGGCCTTTTAGTATTTTTTCCAACGGCTCCTGATGCCGACAGTATACCATTGGGAAACCAGGAGGTCATCATAGCCACATCTTTAATGGTGTATAGAGAATCTTCCAGTTGCCCATTACTATGCCACGACTTTCCAATGCCTACCACAACATTGTTTGAATAGTAAAAAAGACTTTTCAATTGGCCATTAGGGTGATAGCTTTTCCATATCCCATTACGTTGATCAGCCTGATAAACTCCTTCACCGGAAATAGTTCCATCTGTAAAATAATAGGTAAAATGTCCATTCTTTATCTTACGGTCAAAATCGGTATACTTACCCGTCATTTGCAATTGACCATTGGAAACATAATAGTCTTTAGCCACAAAACCGGAGTCTGTTTGAGCCAATTGGCCGGAAAAAAAAGCCATTTTCTGGTCGCATTTTTTCCATTCATGATCATAATATTCCATTCTGGTTTGCCCAAATGAATAAAAACTAAGCAATCCGATCCACAATAATAAAGTCAGGTGTTTCATAAGCAACAAATTATCTAAACAAAAAATAAGGGTCGCGCAAAGATAATATACTGTAGGCTAATCCTTTTTCTAATTTATACCACCTAATCTCCATAAAAAAAGCCACGAAACATTTCGTGGCTGAATCTATTAATACCTGCCCTATTTCTTTCCTACCTGGTAAAACCGGCCCTGGTCGGTAATGGCGTAAAGTTTACCGTCACTCCCTACCGCTACATCCCGGAAACGCTGCCCTTCGTCTGCAAGCAGCCGTTCCTCTCCTGCCACCTTACCATTTTGAATTCTTAAACGCACAACATGCTGGCCACTTAAACAAGCGATCAATAAATTACCTTTCCACTCGGTATGGTAATCCGCATTGTATAACACCGTGCCACTCGGTGAAACCACCGGGTCCCAGTAATAAACCGGCTGTTCCATTCCTACCTGCTGCGTAATGCCGGCCCCTATTACATCCCCGCTATATTCAAGTCCATAAGTAATGGTGGGCCAGCCATAATTTTTGCCGGCTTCAACCCGGTTTACCTCATCACCACCCCTGGGGCCAAACTCTATTTCCCAAAGCGCATTGTTCGCCGCATCATAGGCAAGTCCCTGGACATTACGATGACCATAACTATACAGTTCCGGCAAAGCTGCAGGGTCATTAGCAAAAGGGTTACCCGGAGCAGCCTGCCCCTCTCGGGTAATCCGTAATATTTTACCCAAAGCGGTATTTTTATCCTGGGCCAGAGGGCGCGTAGCCAGGTCGGAACGCTCGCCTGTACTCACCAATAGATTGCCGGAACCGTCAAAGGTCAGCCTGCCCCCATAATGCAATAAGCCCTGGTAAGCCGGCAAAGCCCTGTAGATTACAGAAACATTGCTGATACTACCTTCATTTTCAGCCAGCATCCCTTTACCCACAGCGGTTACCGTACCGCCACTTATAGCTTCAGAGAAAGTCCAGTAGACCATGCGGTTCTGCGCGAATTGCGGATCCAGCGTAACGCCGAGTAAACCGCCTTGCCCACCTGAATTTACTGTGGGTAAACCACTAATCGTACTTTTAAGGGTTCCATCTGCGTTCAACACCACCATAGTACCCTGCTTTTGCGTGATCAGCCAGTTACCGCTGGGTAAGGCCACCATACCCCAGGGGCTTTGCAGGCCCTGGTTCAATACTTTTACATCCAGTTCGGCTTGTGTTTTAATACCATAGATGCGGGTTTGTCCCGCGAAGGCCGGCGAATAGTTCGTATTCGGATTTTGCGTTTCTACCGGTGGATATTGTTGCACATCTCCATCACCATCATTATTATTGTCTTTGTTTTTGTTACAGGCCGTAGCCATAACCGTGAGCAGGAGCATGCCCGCTAAGTACTTACCATTCATATTTTTTTGTTTTTGTTTTGAACTATAAATTTACAAAAAATGAAATAAATGGATATTTTGACTGCTTATACACACTATTTCCGTATAAAAAATCAAATACCTTATTCCCGGCAAATTCTATCTTTGCCTTATGACCAATCACGACATTGCCGACCATTTTGAATTGCTGTCCAAGCTTATGGACATACATGGAGATGATAGCTTCAGAGCTAAATCCTATGCTTCTGCCGCCTTCAGAATTGAGAAGGTACCGGAGCCATTGGCAGAACTGAATGTGGAGCAACTGAAAGCCTTACCGGCAATCGGGCCCTCTTTAGCTAAAAAGATCGAAGAGCTGAATGCAAGTGGTAAGCTGTCGGCGTTGGAAGATTATCTCGAAAAAACACCCAAGGGCGTTGTGGAGATGCTTAATATTAAAGGTATTGGTCCCAAAAAGATCGCTTTGCTCTGGCAGGACCTGGGCATAGAAAGTATAGGTGAGCTGGAATATGCCTGCCAGGAAAACCGTTTGGTTACGCTGAAAGGATTTGGTGCCAAAACACAGGCATCTATCCTGGCCAGTATTCAATTCATTAAAGCGAATTCCGGCTTTTGCTTATATGCAGAAGCGGATGTGATGGTACAACAGCTACTGGACTTTTTTGCAACAAACTACCCGGAGGCACTTTACAGCCCTGCGGGCGCTTTCCGGATGCAAAGAAATGTACTGGAGAGCATTGACTGGGTGTGCACTATAAATAAAGAAGCTATTATAACGGCTTTCGCACATATGCCTTTTGAAATGACAGAAGGGGAAGATACCTTGAGTATCAAACTTGAAGGCTTACCGACAATTAATTTCAGCCTGGCAGCAAATGAAGCCGCTTTCTTTATAAAATTGTTTCAATCGTCCTCTTCTGCGGATTTCATCCAGGCTTTCGAGGCGAATTATAGTTACCCGGAAAACCTGAACAATGAACAGGACATTTTTACCCAGCATCAACTGGCCTATGTAGTTCCGGCACTAAGAGAAAGCCCGGCGGCCTTACCACAAGCGGTGGCCCATAAATTACCCGAACTAATTCAACCTGTTGATATAAAAGGGATTATTCACAGTCACTCTACCTACAGCGATGGGCAGCATAGCCTGGAGCAGATGGCAAAAGGGGCCAAAGAGAAAGGGTATGAATACCTGGTGATCAGTGATCACTCTCAGGCGGCTTTCTATGCTAATGGCCTGAGTCCGGAACGCATTGCCCAGCAACATATAGAAATTGAAAAACTGAATCAAAAACTGGCCCCTTTTAAGATTTTCAAAAGTATTGAAGCAGATATCTTAAATGATGGCAGACTGGATTATGAAGACGCTGTTTTAAGCAGCTTTGACCTGGTGATTGCCTCGGTGCACAGTAACCTTAAAATGACCGAAGAGAAGGCCATGCAGCGCATCCTGACGGCTATTCAACACCCAGCGACAAGAATACTGGGACACCCTACCGGCAGGCTGTTGTTGTCCCGTGCCGGCTACCCGGTAGATCATAAAACTTTGATTGATGCTTGTGTAGCTCATAATGTAGTAATAGAGATCAATGCACATCCGCGCCGGCTGGACCTCGACTGGAGCTGGATAGAATATGCTTTAAGCCAGGGCGCTATGCTTTCGATTAACCCGGATGCCCATAGTATAGACGGTATGGATCTGGTAAAATATGGGGTGCTTTCCGCCCAGAAAGGTGGATTGACCAAAGAACGCAACCTGAGCTCTTTCAGCCTGGTAGAGATGGAAGCATTCATCGCTCAGAAAAAGTAAAGGACGATTTTAAACCTTTTTGTTGCCAATAGCCTCTTAACATAAAGCTTTAACGTGTACAAAATTATTTTAGCGACATCTATAATTTTCAGCAGCCTGGCTACTGTAGGCTTTAGCCAGAAACAGTCGAATACGAATTACCGGCTGGCTACAGAGGGCGGGGGGCAGCAGGTGGTTATCGATAAAACAACTCCAACCGCCCTCTTAATAAAAGAGCTGAAAAAACCCTTGAGTTTTAAAACTACCGGCAAAGCCTATTATATAGGCTATACTGACCTGATGTTTTCTATAGCGGATAAAGGAGATAGTATAATAGGGGAATTAATGCAACACTTTAAAATCTCTGAATCCCAGTCCGAAAAACTTGGCATAATTTACACCTTACATCTTATCGGGATAAAGGGAAAAGTAGCAGGACGCACTTATGAATCATTTAAAAGCCAAAAAGCCCGTAACGCGCTATTATCCCTGATTCAAGGGGGTACTTTCAATAGTACTATTGCCCGGCTTTTGGCAAGGGATCCCTGGCTTTCAGATGTACCTGTATTAATGAATTACCTGGAACATGAAAAGAACACAGACTACACGTGGCCTGTTGTAAAAGCATTGATCCGGTACAATCCTCCTGATTTCTGCATCGGGCAAGCGATAAATAAGCCGGCTCAATCTTATACCATTACGAACCCGGGCAATGCGCCCTATCTCCTGGAGGACAGTATCTTCAACGTCGCTACTAAAAATTCATTGAGACTATTTGAAGCTACCTATCCTCGCTTCATAAATGTAGAACAAGCACTTTTTGAGCAGAACCTTAATGGGGACTGTAGGGTGGGTTCAGAAGCAACTGTAAAGTTAATCGGTTTCATCGGCCAACATAGCACGGGCAGCTTCTACCTTTTTAGTGCGCTATCCTCCTTCTCTCATCTTGGTAGCCGCTTTGTTCATTATTTAGAAGAGGATCAGCTCTATTTTTGCAGCATGGAGACCGCACAAAAAAGAATAGTGGATTGGTGGTCCCGGCTAGATCGTAAAGAACGGGCATTTTTCAAGAATAAAAATTTTTATAATCATCCATAAAAAAATCCCGTAGTAGCTATTTTACTGCGGGATTTTTTAAGCACTCTTTCTTTTAAAGATTACCTTGTTCTGGAATTCGGCGACCACCACTCTTCCGAAAATCGTCTGGGTCCAACCGTTTTCCCAGCCATGGTTATTCGCAATCAGGAAGCCTTTGCCCTGGTCTTTCTTAATGACCTTATGGGCATCGATATAACGGCCTTTTACTTTACAGAAAACGATATCGCCCATCTCGTATTCCACAGCGGTTTCAAAAGTCAAGGTACTACCGCTTTTCAAGATGGGCATCATGGAGCTGCCAAAAGCTTTCATCTTTCCATGGCCTTTTTCAGCCAATTCGATTTTTAATCGTTCAAATTTGTTCATGTTTTTATTTTTTATAAATCAATAGCACAAAGATGCACTATCTATGATGCAGCAGAACTGCGCAATGAAAAAATAATTAAGCCTTAAAATAGCTTAATCAATACAGGTAGGCATTTCACGCTAATTACCAGCACATAAAATACGTTGAGCACTCTTTAATACGCAAGTCCATTGCGTAGCAAAAGATTAACCGATACTCAAAAGGATATATTTTAGGACAGAAGCAAGTCCATTTTCAATATATCTGCTATCTTTATTTTTTTAATTATGTATTAACCTCCATGTGGAACAGAAGAAATTTCCTTAGAAGCCTGGGACTGGCATCAGCAGGACTGGCTATAAATCCTTTAGATACTTTAGCACAAAAGAGTGTCACTTCAAAAAGCAAACAAGTCATTAAGCCCATCGTGCTATCAACCTGGCGCTTTGGCCTTGCGGCTAACGAAGGAGCCTGGAAAGTACTTGCGGCAAAAGGTAAAGCCCTTGACGCGGTAGAGCAAGGGGTAATGATTACAGAAGCCGATCCGGAGGAAAGAAGTGTGGGTTATGGCGGTCGCCCCGACCGGGATGGCAAGGTCACCCTGGATGCCTGTATAATGGATGAAATGGGCAATATCGGTTCTGTCGCCGCACTGGAATACATTAAGCATCCTATCTCTGTAGCCAGAGCTGTAATGGAAAAAACACCCCATGTCATGCTTAGCGGGCAAGGCGCACTGGATTTTGCATTGACGCAGGGATTCAAAAAAGAAAACCTGCTAACAGAAGCTTCTGAACAGGAGTGGAAAGAATGGCTGAAAACAAGCGACTATAATCCCAAAGCCAATATCGAAAATCATGACACCATCGGTATGATCGCCATGGATGCAGCCGGCAATTTGTCCGGGGCCTGTACCACCAGCGGTATGGCCTTTAAAATGCATGGCCGTGTGGGCGATTCGCCTATTATTGGAGCGGGTTTATATGTAGATAATGAAATCGGAGCCGCTACGGCTACCGGTCATGGAGAAGAGGTCATCCGGATCGTAGGCACCCACCTGGTGGTAGAACTGATGCGCCAGGGTAAAACACCGCAAAAAGCCTGTGAAGAGGCCGTTCAGCGCATCATAAAACTGACCCAACAAAGAGGTAAAGACCTTTCGAAAATACAAGTCGGCTTTATCGCGATCAACAAGCAAGGACAGCATGGTGCTTACTGTGTGCAATCCGGCTTTAACTATGCGATACACGATGAAAAGAATGGCAACCGATTAATTGATGCACCTTATTATTTGAAATAGAAATGAGAAAACTGGAAATAGCTGCTTTTAACCTGGCATCTGCCCTTATCGCCCAACAAAATGGTGCCGGCAGAATAGAACTTTGCAAAAACATGGAAGTGGGTGGACTGACCCCGGAAGCAGATGCACTGGCACTGGCGAAAGAACAATTATTTGTACCGGTCTTCGCTATGGTGCGTCCCCGCGCCGGCAACTTTGTCTATGATGCCAGTGAATTTACGCAAATGTTGCAGACCATACTGGCGTATAAAGAACTGGGGGCGGATGGCTTTGTCTTTGGCATCCTGACCCCGGACAATAAAATTGATGTAGCACGCAATAAGGCCCTGGTTGCCGCAGCGCATCCATTACCTTGTACCTTTCACAGGGCTTTTGATGTCATTATAGAGTGGCGCAGCGCCCTGGAGGAGTTGATTGACTGTGGTTTCAAGACCGTACTCACATCGGGTACTGCATCAGATGTAACTTCCGGCTTGCAACACCTGAAGCAGATGGTAACCGCAGCAGGCAATAATATTGAAATTATGCCCGGTGGTGGCCTGAGGGCAGCCAACCTGGAACAAGTCATGCAGACAACCGGGGCAAGCTTTTTCCACAGTTCTGCAGTACTGAATGGAGACACTGCAGACGGTAACGAGATCCAGGACATGATTGCCATACTTGAATCATAAGCTTGTATCCCGAAGGTTACCCGAATTAAAAAAGTCATTAAACGAATTGCTGTTTAATGACTTTTTTAATTTTATTTTCCGAATACCTGTTTCAGTAAACTGGAAACCTGTGCTGCAGGGTCAGTTCTTATTTTCAATTCTTCCTGGGCGATGGTCTGGAACATCCCATTCAAGGATCTTTCCACCACATAGTTGCTCAGGTCAGGATTTACCTTTTTAGCTACCATAGGCAATTTATTATAGGTACTAAAAACGGTATTCCACATTTTGGTAGCCCCTACTTTATCCAGTGATTTATTGATCACAGGGCGAAAAGCAGTAGTCAGCGCAGCTGTGGTCTTATTTTGCAGGAACATGGTCGCCGCATTATTCCCCCCTTTCAGAATGCTGAAGCCATCCTGCAAAGTCATAGAAGTAATCGCATTTACAAAGATGGGCGCTGCTTGTTTTGCCGCATCTTCAGCAGCCCGGTTCATAGACAAGATAGCTTTGTCTACAACGGAGCCCAGGCCTACTGATCTTAAGGTTCTTTCCACTTGTTGCGCTTCAGGAGGCATTAAGATTTTGATCGCCGCATTTTTAAAGAAGCCATCCGTTAAAGAAAGCTTACCGGAGGCATTATTGGCACCGATACGCAAAGCTTCTTTTAAACCACTGACCACCTGGGAGTTGGTCAAACTTCCGGAATTTCCGGTGCCCGAAGATCCTTTACCATTATTTAATACGGTATTCAAAACATCCCCTAATTTTTGCGCGTTAACATCTTGAGTACTCATACTCAAAACAGAAATGGCGCCCAGGGTAATCAGTATTTTTTTCATAATTTATGATTCGATTTTTATTGTATCCAACAGATTAATAATAAAATTAGATAAAAAAAACGAGCAAAGGTTTAAATCAGCTTCCAGGTTTCCAGAATTTGAGCTGCATGTTCTTTTGATTTTACTTTTTCGATCACATGAGCGATCTTCCCTTGCTCGTCGATCAGGAAGGTCGTCCGGTGGGTACCATCGAATTCTTTTCCCATAAATTTCTTGGGCCCCCAAACGCCGTAATCATTCACCATTTTATGCGCGCTGTCTTCTAATAAGGGGAAGGGCAACTGGTGCTTAGTCTCAAACTTCTTATGGCTCTTCCCGTCATCGGTGCTCACACCCAAAATGGTAATGCCGGCTTCTTTAAGGGCTTCAAAATTATCTCTCAGGTTACAGGCCTGCACCGTACAGGTGGGCGTATTGTCTCTGGGGTAAAAATAGAGGGCCAGTTTTTGTCCTTTATAGTCTTTAAGCTGATGTATATTGCCGTCCTGGTCTTTCGCTTTAAACGCGGGTGCTTTATCGCCCTGTTTTAATGTAGTCACGCTCTGTGCTTTTGGTTCAATAAAGCAAAGTTAACACATTTGCGGCTCACCCTCCCCTACATTAAAGGAGAGAAAAGGTATAAAACCCGCTCCACCAGTTTTCGCCAGCGGGGTCTTTGCATCCAGTCCTTATATTCCAGCTTTTCCGCATATTTAAGATCTTCCAGAAAAGCTTCGCTGAGCTGTTGGGCCAGCTCTTTATTATAGACCACCGCGTTCACTTCAAAGTTCAGGTCAAAGCTTCTCTGATCCAGGTTCGCCGTACCCACGAAGGCAATTTTATCATCACAGACCATTGTTTTAGCATGTATAAAACCTTTTGTGTAGCGATAAATTTCTACCCCGGCTTCCAACATTTCTTCGTAGTGAGAAGAGGCACAGGTATTTACGAACGCAGAATCCGAATTCATGGGTACCAGCAGCTTTATATTGACACCGCTCAGGCTGGCCATGATCAGGGCATCAGTCAGCGTTTCTTCCGGGATGAAATAAGGCGTGGTAAGCCAGACTGATTTCTTGCTGAGTAGAATCGCCCGGTTCAGGGCAAACAAGATAGAAGGGTAATTGGAATCCGGTCCACTCGAGATTATTTGTACCACTTTACCCTCGCTTTCTGCTAGAGGCAAGGCATTGCGGGGGAAGTACTTCGTGATGTTGTCAATATTTTCATCCGCGCAGAATTGCCAGTCACCCAGGAAGACCATCTGCAGGCTTAATACCGATAAGCCTTCGATCCGCAAATGCGTATCCCGCCAGTAGCCCTTGCTTTTTTCCTGGTTAATGTATTTATCGGCCACATTGATCCCGCCTACATAACCGATCTTATTATCAATAACCACGATTTTACGGTGGTTGCGATAATTGAGCCGGTTGGCCAGGGCAATTAATTTGATCTTATAAAAAGGATAATTGGGTACGCCGGCAGCATTTAATCGCCGCACCAGTGTTTTACGGATACTGCTGGCCCCGAAATCATCATAAATAAATTTCACTTCCACTCCCGCTTTATGCTTTTCAATAAGAATGTCGGCAATCTCGTTCCCAATCACATCGTTCTCGTAGATGTAATATTGAATGTGAATATGCTCCTGAGCATTGCGCAGGTCTTCCAGCAGCCGGAGAAATTTTTGCTCGCCGTTGATCAATAAGTCCACCTGGTTATCGTCGGCAAAAATATTGCGGGCATCCTCCTGGATCATTTTGGCTAAGGGATAAAAATAGTCAAGGTCTGCTTTATGCTCGAGGCTGACTTCTTTAAAGCGCTGATCTAAAGCATTCTGGATTAAAGTAGCCAGGCGATCGTCCTGCAGGATTTTGCGGGTATAGATCTTGTTTTTACGGTAGTTAATCCCGAAAGAAAGGTAAAAGATAATACCTAATATGGGCACTAAAGCGATTAAAGCCAGGTAAGCCAAAGCTTTAGAGCCGGAACGGGCATTCATCAGGATCATCAAAGAAATGGCTATGGCCAGCAAAGCATACAGGATCGAGCCTATTTTCAGGATCGTTTTCCAGGGCAATGCCTGTATCCAATGTATGATTTCGTTGACCATTTAAGTGTTCCCGTTTATTCAGCCTAAATTACTGACAATTAGTGCAGCGGGCAAAATTCTTTTCGGTAAAGTAAAGCGGACCGTGTCAAATTGGTTAATTTGCCTTATCGTTTAACCAACTACATAATTTATGAAAACACTGGTATCATGCGTTCTGCTCTTTTGTATGATAGGTGTCACCTCTTTCATTTTGGCACAACCAAAAATTAAATTTGATACCACGCTCTATGATTTTGGAAATGTATTGGAAGCTAATACAATTTATGCTTCCTATAAAGTTACAAATATAGGCACACAGCCTTTAAGCATTTATAACGTTCAAACAAGCGGTGGTGGATTATCGGGAAGCTGGCCCACAAAACCCATTTTGCCCGGGAAAAGTGCTGAGATTACTTTGCTATATGAAAGTAAGGGCAGAGTCGGACCAATTAGCAAATCAGCTAATGTATTCTCCAATGCTATAAATGCAAAGAGCACAACCGAACTAAAAGTCAGGGGGAGGGTTATCTCAAATAGAACAAGTATTAAAGTGAGTAGTAATAAACCAAAGATGCGTACCATTCCTTTTGGCGCAGTGGACACCCTTTATTTTACCGTTGTAAATACCGGTGAAGCTCCATTGTATTTAAATGATCTGTTGGATAATACCTATGCTGCTCCCATAGATTTGCTGTACACCTCATATTCCGTTCTCCGATTCAATGCTGCTGCAAATAAACCTGCTGAAAAGTTGCAATATGGCCTTGACTTTGTTAATCCAAGGGATACCCTCCGGGTACAGCTCTGTCTGCGTAATACGCTGGGAAATGCCGGCCCGAAAGAACGCTATTTTTACTTCAAATACAATACGGATGACACCTTAAAATACATCATCAAAGTAAATTATACCGGAGCGCCCGGTAAGCATAAGGTATACGAAAAAAATGATTTAAACAATCATAGTCTATATGAATATGAGAACGGTCAAATCAAAAAACATACAACATATGTTTGCGGACATGCCAGAACAATGTACTATTTCAAGGACGGTGACCTGATCCGTTCCATTGACATTCATCCAGTTGACGGAAAGCAAACCGAATACAATTATAAGAATGGGTTAATCGTCAACAAAAGAGAGATAAGAAATAAAGGCAAAAAATATTAATGTAGTACCTGTTTTAATCAGCATTTTCCTGCTTCACAAAATGCTACAGTTTATCTCAAACCTCTTAGCTGGCTTTCAACAAAAGCCGGACGATACACTTCCCTGCCATTACTACCGAAGCAAAAACAAATAACGGAAATAATAGCATAGAACCTGCCTAAATGCTTGCCAAATGGGCACTTCAGCGCGTTAAAATATGACTAATTTTCATATTCATCAGTTTGGAATCTTGTTTGATACATTAATTTTATAACAAGCAAAATAAACGATACGATATATGAATTTAAATAATTTCACCATCAAAGCACAGGAGACGTTGCAACAGGCCCAGCAATTGGCCTTTAACAGCAGCAGCTCTTATATAGAAACCCAGCATTTACTAAAAGCGATGCTGGAAGATAAGGAAGGACCCATTGAATTTATCATCAAAAAAGCCGGTGGTAATCCTACCTTAATAGAGAAAAAATTAGAAGAGAGTATTGCCCGCCTGCCGAAACAAACCGGGGGTGACCCGGCACAATCCGTTAGCCGGGAAGTCAACAATGTCATTTTGAAAACAGCAGGTATTTTAAAAACCTTCGGCGATGAATTTGTCAGCCCGGAGCACTTGCTGGTAGCCATCATGCAGGGCAATGACGATAGCGCGAAAATATTAAAAGATGCGGGCCTGGCCGAAAAAGCCTTAGTGGCCGCCATCAAAGACCTTAGAAAAGGCAGCACGGTAAATTCTCAGACATCAGATGCCAGCTTCAACAATTTGCAGAAGTTTGCCAAAAACCTGAACGAGATGGCTCGTGACGGGAAACTGGACCCCGTGATCGGAAGGGATGAGGAGATCCGCAGAACCTTGCATATATTGTCCCGTCGCTCTAAAAATAACCCGATCCTGATTGGAGAGCCGGGTGTAGGTAAGACCGCCATTGTGGAAGGGCTGGCACACCGTATTATTAACGGGGACGTGCCGGATAACCTGAAAAGCAAGATCATTTATGCCCTGGATATGGGACAACTGATCGCAGGCGCCAAATATAAAGGAGAGTTTGAAGAACGGCTGAAAGGAGTCGTGAAAGAGGTATCAGAAAGCAATGGACAGGTCATTTTGTTTATTGATGAGATACACACCTTAGTGGGTGCCGGCGGTGGTGAAGGCGCTATGGATGCAGCCAATATCCTGAAGCCTGCCCTGGCGAGGGGGGAACTGAGAGCAATTGGTGCGACCACGCTGAATGAATACCAAAAATATTTTGAAAAAGATAAGGCCCTGGAGCGCCGCTTCCAGAAAGTATTGGTAGATGAGCCAAATACGGAAGATGCGATCTCCATCCTGCGCGGATTAAAAGACCGTTATGAAACCCACCACCAGGTGAGGATCAAGGATGAGGCCATTATCGCTGCGGTAGAATTATCTCAAAGATATATCACCGACCGTTTTTTACCGGATAAAGCAATTGACCTGATTGATGAAAGTGCAGCAAAACTGAAACTGGAAATGAATTCCATGCCTGAAGCACTGGATGAACTGGAAAGAAAGATCCGCCAGCTGGAAATCGAAAGAGAGGCGATTAAAAGAGAGAATGATGAAGACAAACTGAAAAGTCTGAATACCAATATCGCCAATTTACAGGTAGAGCGGGATACGCTTAAAGCCAAGTGGCAAACCGAGCGGGATATGGTGTCGAAGATACAGGAAGCCAAGGCAAATATTGAAGCTTTGAAGCAGGAAGCGGAACGTGCGGAACGGGAAGGCGATTATGGTAAAGTAGCAGAGATCCGCTATGGTAAACTAAAGGAACAGGAAGAAGAATTAGAGCAGCATACCCGGGAGTTGAGCGAGTTGAGCAATGAAAAACGTTTGTTGAAAGAGGAAGTAGATGCGGATGACATCGCGGAGAATGTAGCTAAAGCTACCGGTATCCCGGTACAAAGGATGATGCAGAGCGAGCGGGAAAAATTATTGAACCTTGAAGAGGAGTTGCATAAACGTGTGATCGGCCAGGATGAAGCTATTGTTGCGGTTGCTGACGCGATTCGTCGTAGCCGTGCCGGCTTGCAGGATGAGAAAAAACCGATCGGTTCTTTCATTTTCCTGGGAACGACTGGTGTTGGTAAAACAGAGTTGGCCAAAGCTTTAGCAGAATCCCTGTTTGACGATGACAGCATGATGACCCGTATTGACATGAGTGAATACCAGGAAAAGCATAGTGTGAGCCGCTTGGTGGGCGCGCCTCCGGGATATGTAGGTTATGATGAAGGCGGTCAACTTACAGAAGCAGTACGTCGCAAACCTTACTCTGTAGTGCTTTTAGATGAAATCGAGAAAGCGCACCCCGATGTGTTTAATGTAATGCTGCAGGTATTAGATGATGGCCGCCTGACGGATAACAAAGGTCGCGTGGTCAACTTTAAAAATACGATTATTATCATGACCAGTAACTTGGGCTCTGATATTATCCAGGAGAAATTCGAAGGATTAAGCGGTACTAATGATGCGCATTTCGAAGAAGTATTTGAGTCGACTAAAGAAGACCTGAATCTACTGTTGCGCCAGACCTTAAGACCGGAATTCATCAACCGGATTGATGAAGTGATTATGTTCCACCCGCTGATGAGAAATGAGATCAAGGGGATTATTAAAATACAATTTGAAGACGTAAGGGAACGCGTAGCCCAACAAGGTATTGATTTGAGGTTTACCGATTATGCCCTGGACCATTTTGCACAACAGGGATTTGATCCGCAATTCGGTGCGCGGCCTTTGAAAAGACTGATCCAGAAAGAGATCATTAACCTGCTGAGTAAAAAAATAATTGCCGGTGATATTGACAAAACCAAACCGGTATTAATAGACGTATTTGATGGAGTAGTAGTGGTTCGTAATGAAGAAGTATTGAGCCGATAGAAGAAAATAGAGATTCGTGTTTTGTTTGTTTTGTGTGAAAAGCCCCCGCGTCTGCAGGGGCTTTTTCGTTTTAGTCATTTGTCTTAATCAGCTATGGTCTATTGCACCAATACAGGGTAACCTTTTCCGTTGATAGAAATGATCAACAGACCGGAGCTCTGTTCTGGCAGTTGGAGGATGCCGTTGAACTTAGTTGTGCTGAGTGTTTGCAGCACACGCCCGTCGATGGTTAAGATTTTTATTTCTTTCACCTGACTTAAATTGCCTGCTATATTCAATATTTTGGTATGGTTAGGATTCGGGTATAACTTGAATTCGTTTGCTTTATGGATTTTCACCAGGCTTGTCGGCACTTCGACCGGGTTGCCTAAACCATCGCAATAGTTTTCCGGATAAGCATCCCATTCTGTACTATCGAAGCTATTGTTCGGATTAATGATGCTTGTTTTACGATAAAGGCTTTTCGCTACCGCATAATTTGTAGTATTATAGATATCGCCTAAACGATCTATCGTAGTTGTATTATAACCGAGCTCCAGGGCCAGTTTGCCATCTAATCGCATCTGGGTGGCATTGGAAAGTATATCGGCACTGTCTTTACCGAAACAACTGAGCTGGGCGAGTGGGTTAAGGATCACTAATTTTCTTCCCTGTGGCAAGGTACCTTCCAGCTGGAGCTTATTAGAAGACCAATATAAAGCACCGCTGCTTTGATTGACCTGACGGATATTGATGTAATAATCTCTGAGGTCTACCGGATAACCGTTATTATTCATGATCTCGATGGCCTTATTCTGTGCCGAACCTACAATAAGTTTTGAAATAAGGAGGTCCTGGCTGAATGTATCCGTGCTTAAGGTAGTTGCTGATGACAATGTAGCAAAAGGACTTTTTATATAAGCATTGGAATAGCTTCTTACTTTGATCTCATAATTAGTAGCCGGCTGCAGGTGATGAAAGGTGAATGCATAATTGCCGGTCGTACCTACTTTTACATCATTAATAAATACTTCAAATCCCAGTACATCCGGGTCTTGAAGATAGGGCCAGCTTACAGTTATAAACCGGGCGCCTGTCGCTACCACATCTACCCGGAAGGGCTGCTCCGGTACATTGGTACCGCCTGGCAGGTTAGCCCAGATAGCCTGGGCATATTGCGGGTTATCCACGAAAGGATTCCGGTTACCCTGCAGGGTATAGATCGTATTATTCCTGTCGATCTCTTTCTGGCTCACCGGGTCTTGCTGGTGCCACTGTAAGAGTAAGGAGATGTACCAGGATTTAAAGGCCCGCTCGCTCAGGCTATCCATAGGATTCCGCACATTGGTATATTGAAAATACGGGAGCAGGTTTTCATACCTTATAGCTACATACATCAGCATCCGGGCAATATCTCCTTTAAATTCATCTATCGGTTCTGTAACCGTATTCGTATAGCCGGGCATATTTGCCGGCCCAACCTTTGTACCATTCAGGGAAGTAAACGCAGGATTATTACCTACCTTACCGAATGGAAAATTACTTCTTCTCTGGTTGACTCTTGCATCTGTCGGTACAATAAAATGCAGGTCGGAGTACATAGGGTAATTGCTGTTGAAAAAGCTCTGGGAATAAATATGTTCCCTGTTCCAGCCCTCGCCTTCATTGCTCGCACCGGCAATCAGATTATTGTTATTGTACCAGTAATTGTAAGGATCTGCAGCAGTAGGATTTTCGGCATAAATATCTAATACGCTGCCATCATTTTCGTAGTAATGATCTCTGTCGGTCTGTTCATAATAAGCAGGAAGGTCGCCGTAATTCCAACTGGTTGTTTTCGTGGAAACGATCTGGTTGAGTTTGGTTTTCAGGTGATACCCCTCCAGGTTTTGCGTTCCATCATAATAGCCGGCCGGTGCCTGGGCAATTGCGCTCAGCCCGGGGACAGCTACCAGGAAACCCAGCTTTATAATACATTGTGACAGTTTCATACTTAATCATTTAAGGGGTCAAAATTACAATTTGAATATTAAATAAAGGTTATTTACAGGTAAGTGTCCCCGAAAAATAAAAAGACTGCAACCAGGTGCAGTCTTTTTTTTGGGGATAGGATTGCGGCGTTTATTGCGCCATCATATAGATTACTTTATCTTTCTTGCCTATGAAGTACATCAGCGATAGCTGTACCCCGGTGGACCTGTATAAGTTAGTCGACAATTCAGAGGTTGATTTCAGGTTATTCCAAAGGTTCTGATTGATGCGGAGATCCAGGCTCAGGTTTTTGGAGAAGTCATAAGCCGCGCCGATGGTGAAGCCCATTCCATATCTCGCCTTAAAATCATTAGCCACGATTGTACCGGTTGTCGCTGCAAATGGCTTCAGGCTGCTGACCATACTGGCTTCGCCACTTAATTCTGCCATTTTGTTGGTATAACTGGTACCCATCATATAGCTACCGTATACACCTCCCATAATGGAGAGTTTACTTAACTGGTAGCGCATGGTTATTGGTAACTCCAGGTAAGAACTCTTTTGCAGGTAATAAGTATTGGTGAACTTTTGCTCCAAAGCACTATACACCGGCTGCGCACCACTTCTGTCTATAGTTTGCTGACTGTAGGTCTGGTAGTGTTCTGTCAAAGAGTTATTATTATAGCTATTGTGCAAGTATCTCAACTCTGCACCCAGCGTATATCTTTCTTTAAATTCATAATAAGCACCGAGACCCAGATGAAAGCCGGATTGCATCGGTTGACTGAACATGACTTGTCCGCCCAGGCTTGCGCCGAAATAAAAAGGCTTGTCTTTATTCAGGTAAGTGCTCATCATATCGTAGAAGCGGGCCGCAAAGCTCTTGTGCTCCACCGTATTGACCGTTTTTACTTTATAATTCTCTAAAGGTACCAGGTTCGCAAAACCAGCACCATTGCTTACATTACTGGCGATATTATTTACAGCAGTACCGGTAGTACCCATCATATTTAAATCGACTTTCGGAGCATTGGAAGCAATCGCGATCAGGGAAAGCTTTTCCTTATCGGACAGGGCAACCAGTTGTGTTCTTATGTAGTTTTTCTGCCTGATGGTATCGATTTGTTGTACCAGACGGTTATCCGCTGTTGTTTTCTGGCTTACACTACGGGTAAATTCGGTTACCGGAGTGTTTACTTCTTTTTTCCATTCGTTTTGACGTTTTTCGACAACGAATTTCCTGTTATTTACTTTATCATGGACCACTGCTTCATATACAGAGTCTTTAGCAGAGACCGGGGCAAATTCCTGCCGGCTGATCTTAGCCAGGGCCAGGTCAGCGGTTGCACTTACATTGGCCGGGGAAGAAGAAGTGATAGGGTTTGGAATAGATTGCTTCTGTATGTCCGCGGCTATGCTGGCGTCCCGGGCAGCCATTTTATTTTGGGCGCTGTTTAGCCTGGCCGTGTTAGAACGGGTGGCCTTATTCGTTTTATTTTTGTTTTGAGCAGCAATAGAGGTAGTCGCTTCCTGCTGACTGTCGCTGTTCCTTACTTTTGTTTGGCTATGGGTAACCGGTTTTGTAGTGTGCTGATTTTCCGCCTTGTTGTCTTCATTTACAATAGCAACAGGGGCAGTTGAGGAGGCAGCAGTGTTTTGGTTACCTGTATGATTACTTCCGGCACCAGAAGGAGTGTGTTCTGTGGCTGTAGTATTGGTATTTGTGCCATTAGTAGCCGATAAAGGATCTTTCGCGTCATTGCTTGCCATAACACGGGTTTCCTTATTCAGCAGTTGCCTGTGCTGAAGGCTGAGGGCACTTACGCCCATACCCACAGTTAATAAGGCAAATACTGCATATAAGCCATAACGTCTGCTTCCGGCCGCACCTCCCGTTGTTGCCGATTTCTCAAGCAGATCCTGCATATTTCTCCAGGCGCCGGGCGGGATTCTTTCTTCCCTTTCCGGCTTCCCCTTAAACAGGTCGTCTATTTTTATAAAATCTTTATCGCTCACTATCCTGACAATTACTTTTTAAGATGTAATTCTAATTTTTCAATTTTTTGTTTCAATGTTTTCCGCGCCTCTGAAAGGTACCATTTTGAAGTGCCTTCGCTGATCCCCAGGGTTTTGGAAATATCTTTATGTGACTGATCGTCAAAAACATACATATTAAATACAATTCTTGCTGTTTCCGGCAATTCATAAACCAGCTTCATCAGGTCATCGTAATACAGGCTGCTGGCCGCATCCCGCAATACGAATTCATCCTTCTCTACCAACAAAATATTTTCGGAATACTTGACCTGGGTTTTAGCAAAGTCGGACACCGCATGAAAAATGATCTTGCGCAGCCAGCCTTCAAATGAGCCTTTAAAACCGTAGTTATCTATCTTTTGGAAGGCCCGCAGAAAGCCATTATTCAATATCTCTTCGGCTAATTCATGAGCCGGGAAGTAACGACGAACCATACCCATCATTCTTGGGTAAAACAATTCATATATCTTGCCTTGTGCAGCCCTTTCGTTGCGTGCACAGCCAGATATTAACGTTTCTAGTTCGCTTGTCCCTGTCAAAATATTAGTATAAGCCAAAGCAAATGACAATCTGATCTTATTTTAAAAATTATTGCATTTAATCTAAGAAGACTGTAGTTTGTATAAAAAGGTTGGGTATAAGTTGCAAAATTAACCTGATTTTCATTCCTGTAAAATGTTTTCTGAATTATAACAGGGAGATATTTTCAACTTTTGCAGTGCGTTTTGCACTTAATCTTATCAAATACAACTATTTATCAGATAACTTAATCCATCATTCCAGCCAATACTAATAGCATTTGCTCTTTAAGCACCTGCCATCTTATTATTTATTTTCAAATATAAATAATCAACACATACTGGCCCTTTTCTATGAAGTTATCTGTTTAAGGCTTACTTTTTCGTGCCCGGAGCTGTCTTACTATGTGGGCAGTTAGTTAAAATAATCATGAAGCAATTAAGATCGGGGCTTATTTCACTCTTTTTCCTGGCCATTTCCTTTACTTCAAGGGGGCAAAATCAAAATAATAACTGGCATTTCGGGATGGGCATTTCCATCAATTTCAATGTATTGCCGTTAACGGTGGTACAAAGTAATATTGATGTGATTGAGGGGGCCGCCGCCGTGAGCGATGATAATGGCCAGCTATTATTCTATACCATGGGTTGCAAGATCTGGAATAGGAACGGGACACAAATGCCCAATGCAACCGGCCTGTTGGGTAACGGACCCTTCACTGGCTCCGTATCCGGCTCGGGTTACAGGAGTGTACAGATCATCAAACACCCCGGAAATCCTAATCAATATTATGTAGTAAGCGGCGATGCTTATGAACAGTCTACCAGGAACCTGCAATACTCCCTTGTTGATATGTCACTGGATAACGGCCTGGGTGATGTGGTTCCCGGGCAAAAGAATATACAGATCATGACCAATTGCTCCGAATACCTGAGCGTATTCCGCGGTAATGACTGTAAAAGCTACTGGCTGATAGCGCGCGCAGAAAATCCTCAGTCGGCCAGACCAATGTATGCGTTTAAAGTAGATCAGAATGGCTTCAACAATACACCGGTAATTTCTAACCCGCCCGGTACATTAGGCTCTGCCGGATATGATGAGTTGTACCTCCTTAATGACCTGGAAACAGCGGTGGGCATTAATTTCAGTAATGTCATTTCTATAAAATTTAATGGCAATACCGGCCAGTTCTCCAATTTCCAAACGGTGCCGAATTATATACAAGGCGTTGGTGAACTCAATGGTAATTTCACGCTAAGCCTCGACCGCACTAAAATGTACATTGTGGAGTCCTACTCCAGTGATGTCTACCAGTATGACCTGAACCAGATCGCCAATCCAACTGCCTTTTTAAATTCCCGTACCCTGGCGATCAATGGCTATGGGGTAACTGACCGCTTCACAGCTATGCGTGCAGGGCCGGACGGGCATTTGTACCTGATCAGGAAAAACTCTTCGAGTGCACTTACTTCAAAAATAACCCGGATGACTAATGCTAACGGCCCGGTTACCAACACCACCTATGATAATAATTTCCTGGACTATTTTCATCCCTGGGGTTCTTATTCCATAGGTTATTTTTGCCTGGGCGTGGATGTAGCATCCAATCCCCCTACCGATACGATCCAAAATACAGCAACAGACACCCTCCTTTGCTTTGACGAATCGGTGGTATTACAAAGCAGCATAGGGAATGCAGGCAGCTATGAATGGAGCGACGGCAGCAATCAGAGCACTTTAACAGTATCCGGTCCGGGGACCTATTGGGTAAGCAGTTTTTACAATTGCCAGACCACAATCGATACTTTTATCGTCCGCAATACCACCTTTACTTTACAACTCCCCCCGGATACCCTGATCTGTGCAGGCCAGTCTGTGACCCTGGATGCCTATCACCCGGCCATTGAAACTTACACCTGGAATACCGGTGCTGCTACTGCATCTGTAAATGTGAGCGATCCGGGAAAATACTTTGTAACTGCTACAAGCGGCAAATGCATCCTCACTGACACTTTCGAATTAAGCACGCAAACAGCCGTACTCGAACTCAGCCAGGGCGATACCACGATCTGCAATACCAATCCCATTCAGATCACCGCTCAATGTAATCTACCCAGTACTTATACCTGGTCAGACGGTACACAGGGGCCAATCCTTACCCCGGCGACTACGGGTACTTACACTGTTACCGCCAGCAATATATGCGGTGATATTAGTAAAGGCCTTGACATCAATGTGGCCGATTGTTATTGTGAGTTATGGTTGCCTACTGCCTTCAGCCCGAACGGGGATGGTCTGAATGATGTATTTGTGCCCAAGATCGCCCCGGGTTGCAGCTTTAGCCATTATAAATTCAAAGTATACAACCGCTACGGCCAGCTTATCTTTTCTACCAACCAGGCCGGCCTGGGCTGGGATGGCTTCCAGCTCAACAGGGCTGCTGAAGCCGGTAGCTACTATTACATCGTGGAGTATACCAGCCGGTATAACGGCGAAAGCAAATTGTACAAGGGAGACATTAGCCTGATCCGTTAAAAAAATTCCCGGGAAATTGTTGGAAAAACAAAAAGGATATATTTACTTTGTGTTTCAAAGCGCTTTTTATGACACATCATAAAGAAGAATCCCTGCAGGTACTGGCAGATATCAAGAGCATCATGGACCGTTCCAGCCGGGTATTATCCCTGAGTGGCTGGAGTGGGATCTGGGCCGGCCTGGTTGCTTTGGCCGCTACAGGTATTGCTTACCGGAGCTATTCCGATGTGCCCGGTTCCGCAGAACCGTCCATGAAAGCTTTTGTGCAGGAATTGGTATTCCTGGCTTTGCTTACCCTGGTGGTAGCGGTTGCCGGGGCCTTCTATTTTTCTTACCGGAAAAATAAAAAGCAGGGGCAGGTAACTTTTAATGCGGCGGCCCGTAAGATGATCATAAGTATGTGTATCCCTATGCTTGCCGGGGGGTGGATGTGTGCGGCTTTTATCCTGAATGAAGATTTCCTATATGTTGTTCCGGTGATGCTGATCACTTATGGTTTGACCCTGATCAACAGTTCCAAGTACACGATCTCTGATATCCGGTGGCTGGGCTTGTTCGAGGTACTGACGGGCTGTATCGCTTTTTTGAAACCGGAATGGCAGTTGTATTTCTGGGCCTTTGGCTTTGGTGTCCTGCATATTATTTATGGCTTTATCATGTGGAATAAATATGATCGTAAAGGAGCATGAGAAAGGAGATAGATCAATTAAACAAAATTTTTGACAGCCGTATCCGCATCGGTATCATGAGTGCCCTGATCGTCAATGAATCCATCAACTTCAATGACCTTAAGGCCCTTATGGACGCGACTGACGGGAACCTGGCCTCACACCTGAAAACGCTGGAGGAACATGCCTTCATCCGGGTGGAGAAGGGTTTTGTGGGCCGGAAAACAAATACTATATACAGTATCACTGCTGAAGGGGAGACTGCGTTTAGAAGTCATATACAAGCCCTGGAAAAAATCATCAAAAACCTACACTAAATTTTTTTACCGTTACACTTTGAAAAACAAAGTGCTTTTTAAAACTAAAAAAACAACTATTATGAGAGTAGCCCTTCAAGTCTGGTTTATTGCCGCAATAACGGAATGTATATTATATAGCATTTTCGATGAGTTTCCGATTGGCATATTCGTTCTTCCCTTTGCCTTAGCGGGTGGCTTACCCGGCATGTTCCTCTTCTGGTTTATGACCGAAGCTATCCATTCTTTATGGGATAGAGGTATTGCTAAATGGATAGCGATCATATTCTCCGCTTTTGTCTGTGCTAACGGTACGCTGGTACTTTTCTTACTGGTCATGAGCATCCCTTTTGATGAGATGCCGTTTTTTCCAATTCTGAATGCGGCTACTGTTATTGCGCTTGCCCTAAGCCGGAAAAAGATCAATAAGCTTTATTTCGCCTCACAAGCAGAACTGATCGATGCCGAACAATCCAATACTGTTTATGAATTTAAAAATATAACCGATGAAAATTAAACAATTAAGAGAACGCCTTTTGGTCTTCCTGGCACATGAAGTGGGCCTGCCTTATTTCAAGTTGATCCGTAAGAAAATATCATTTCCTTACACGGATGCAGACCTGGAACATATGCCGGAAAACACCGTAGGGCACCAGTTGCACCGCTTTTTCATAAAACATTCCTTGGGCTTGCTGCCTTATTATGAACGGCATGACATCAAACACGTGCTGCTGGATTATCCGCCCACGGAAGAGGGGGAGGTATGCCTGCAAACTTTTATGCTGGCCAATGGCCGGGTCACCTTCCCGGTGGTGGTCGCTGTTGCCTATGGTTGGTTAACGATGCCGGAGTTTCATGCTTCTTTCAAAGCAGCCTGGAGCAAAGGCAGGAGTAATATACCACTCAGAGATGTAAACTGGGTAAGCCTGATCCCGCATGAATTACAGGAGATCAGGCAGCTATTGATCACCGAAAAACAAAATGTTTTAGCGTACAGATAATGGCAGCAATAATCAATAAACCTCAGCAAAGTCTTGGTTTAAAAATCCTGAACTTATGTATTAATGGCCTGTTCCTGTTCCATTTGTCGGCTAGTATTCTGTTTGCTTTTGGTGTTGTTTCTAGAAGGGAAGTACCTATTTTTTTCCAAGATATCTATTTATTTATCTTTACAACACCTTACCTATTTTTCTTTTTCCTGTCGGACCTTGGCCTCTTTATTCTGCTTAAATTCAAGCAGCGCTACAACATTTTGCGGGGAACGGATTATTGGCTCGCAGCATTGCTAGGTGTAAAATACATTTTTATTATACTGCTGATTATCTTTATTCTTTTCATCTTGTGGTTATTTTCCGGTTCATCTTTATAATTACCTATTGCAGGCTACTGCTCTTTGGTGTTTCCTGCAAAATGGTATTTCCCGGTTTCCGAAAATATAGCGATACTCACAAAAAGATCGATCAGCATCAGGCCGGGATAGGGGATCCAGTTCAATAGTAAACATAAGACCATGCAAATTTTAAGCAAGCTCATCAGGAAGATCCGGTAGTAAATGCGTTTCCTAATCATGATATACAGCAGCGTCATAGCCAAAGCACTAAAAATAGTGGGCACAAAGGGAAAACTCAGCAGGTTGGAATAGTTAATCTTATTTAGATCAGGCCAATATTTCATACCAGCATAGGAGCATAGGCAGATGCTCCCGGCAACAATAATGAAAGCAATCATCGTACGCATAAAATGGCGTTTGGCTTCATTCATCCATAGGATAATGAGTACCGGTAGGAGCCAAAACAAAGGAATAATGGTTGCGGTTAACAAACCGATCCCCATAATGACACCCCGGATCACTGGCTTATTGATATTAAAACTAAAAGCATATAATAAGCCACGAGCAAGACGGCTGCCGGATCAAAAAAAATGGTGTTGAAAGGATTGAAATGTATACACAGGAACAACATCGTACCAATGCCATACAATAACATTAGTAAATGATAAAACGCACTATTATACTTCCCGCTCCTGAGGAGTAGCAGGGTAAAAACGACAGCCCAGCTCATGATTGGCAACCAATCTGTATAGGATCGCCCGGAGGAGCTAAAGACTGAAAATAGCCGGTAAAATAGGAATACTATGGCCGTAAATCCGGCCAGTGTGATGAGCTTCCTGATCTTTGCTCCTTGTTGCTGTCCCTGCTCATTAACTCCTGTAGCTTTATTGAAATAAATAAGCAACAGGGCTATACCAAAGCCAAAGCTACTTCCTGTACACAAAAAGAGCATTAGCTGTTTGGGGAAATAATTTTGCAACAGGAAGCCGGTCCATTACACAAACAATAAGAGGATCAAACTAAACCTGCGGCTGGTAATTATTTTTTGTAAAACAGATTTCATTGCTGTGCGCCCGCGTTTTATTTGTTAAGGAGCGGCTCAAAGATAATCATATCTCAACAAGAATATATGCTATGCCTCCCAACGATGCACAGCAGTGGCGCATCTTGTAGTAGAAACACCGGAAGATAAACAGCAAGTGCAATAAAACATTTACCCAACCTACCTCTGTAAAAACCAGCGGAGCCTGCACCTTTATCCAAATCTCCGCATAATTATAAGGAAAGGCTAAGCTACTACTACAGCGTATGCTTAGTCTTCCTTTATAATTTATAGGTATCGTTTACCCGGTATTTTCTTGCAAAATCATATTAAAATAAATTCTATAGTAGAATTACTACAAAATTTAAATTTCAGGCGTTAAGCTTTGGTAACAGGGCATTCCCATAGCTATCTTTATGTCAAGAAATAAAAAAAATCTTTTCTTTTAATCCTGAAATCTATTAAAAATGGCAGAGAACAATTCAAGAGCCCTGTTGAAATTTAACGGTGGCGAAACCGCAAAAGTATTAAGACTAAACTACAAAGTAGGCCGCGCTGTAGACGTATCCGGCCGTGTAGCTTCAGATCCATCTAACGCTTTGATCAAAATCACGATCGAAGCAACAGACAAAGCAGACATCCTGGAAAGCCTGTTGAATGGTAAGTACAAGCCCACTACCGGTGAAGTTAAGTTCAACAAATCTCACGAAGAGGGAACTCTGATCGACCTGGCCTGGGAAAATGGTTACGTGATCGATCACGAATTGGAATTCGATGCTATCGACAGCAACTCTATGTACATCTCTTTCGTAGTGAGTGCAGAAACAATTAAACTGGGTAATGCGGAATATACAGGGCACTGGCCTAATGCATAATCCTGCAAAACTTCCATTATTAAAGCTGCCAGGATCTGTTTTCGTGCACCCTGGCAGCTTCTTATCAGTAATATAAAACCTACACACACAAAAGAACAGGGCTTCCAAATTGGAAGCCCTGTTCTTTTTATTTATTTACCCGCGTTTTTACCACGGTTTTGTTGTTGTTTCTGGATCTCCTCCAGGCGCTGCTGCCACTTCGAGGTGGCGGCCGGTTTATTCTGGTTCTCTTTAATTTTTGAAAGAATTTTTTCTTCGTTAATAAAGAACTTCTGGATAATAAACTGTTGCGCTAAGCTCAACATATTGGATAAGAAATAGTAGAAAGTAAGCCCTGCCGCAAAGTTGTTGAACCAACCCAGGAACATGATCGGCATTACAAAAGGCATCCATTTTAATACCTGCGCATTTGGTCCGCTCATTTCCTGGCCGGCAGTCATTTGCTTGCTGTAGATAGCCAGCAACAAACTCGAGACGGTCATCAACAGGGTGAACAAACTTACGTGGTTACCATAGAAAGGAATATTAAATCCTAAATTTAATACATTATCAAAGGTAGATAAGTCTTCTGCCCAAAGGAATTTAGCCTGCCTCAAGTTCATAGCCGAAGGGAAGAAATAATACATGGATAATAAGAATGGCATCTGGAATAATAATGGCAAACAACCACCCAAAGGATTCACCCCTGCAGAGCGGTATAACTTCATTTGCTCCATACCCATCGCCTGCTGATCATGTCCATATTTTTCTTTTAAAGTATCAATCTGTGGCTTCAGTACTCTCATTTTTGCCGCAGACAACTGGGACTTGTAAGTCAGGAAGGAAAGGAAGATACGGATGATCAGGGTCATTAAGATAATAACGATACCTACACTCGGGATGAAACCGTTCAACATGGTGAATAATGGTAAGATCAGCCATTTAACGATGTATTTTACGAAAGCGAATAAACCGAAACCGAACTGGATCATTTCTTCCATATCCACTTTATACGCCTTCAGGGTATTGTAGTCATTAGGACCGATGTACCAGTTGAAGTCGAATGAGAAATCATTGGAAGCCGTTACCGGGATGGCCAGCTTGCTCACGTTCTTAACCACTAAGGTAGTATCTTCTTTAGGCTCCAGGGATTCATAGGAACCATTGCTGAAGTTCTTTGTTTTCGCAATAATGGTAGAGTTGAAGAAGTGTGTTTTCACCGCCATCCATTGTAAAGGATCTTCAAGCGTACGTTGTGGCTTATTGGAAAAAGTAAAATAATCATGTTCGCCATCACCGAAACGGTAGTGCACCTGTGCATTACGGCGCTCAGAGGCCAGATCTTTTTCGGTACGCATAGCTTTAGTAGCCCACTGTACAGGTATAGTACTTACTTTACCTAACTCTTCGTTCATACCTACTATCTTAAGACTTGCGTCCATCATATAGTTGTTGTCAGATAAAGAGTAAGTCAGGATAACACTTTTACCTTGCCCTACCTGCGCAACCATTACTAATGGGAGGCTATCAGCGGTTCTTGGTTGCGGCGTGAAGTTTAATTCATCCGACCACATTTCTTTACCATCAACAGGAATTTTGAATACCAGTTTATTATCTCCCTTGCCGGAGAACAATTTCATCGCGGTATCTTTCTTCCCGGCATAATCATTATACGTTTTGTAATCCAAAAGGGAGGCTTCTATTGGATAGGCTCCTTTACTGGTGATCGCCAGGCTGATTACATTATTAGCGATCCTTACGATTTGCTCGCTACCTCTGAACGCTGCCGGTAAGGTGGAATCTACCACAGAACTGGTATCCTGAATTACTGCAGTTGCTGCAGCATTGCTCTGCGCTTTGGCTTTTTGCTCTTTAGCCGCAGCCTCTGTCTTGATCTGATTGTACTTCTCTGCTTCATTCTGACTATAGAATATGTATCCTACTGCCAGGCCGACCAAAAGCAGAAAGCCAATGATTGAATTACGATCCATGAAAATAAATTAACTCCTATTTAATATTTAAGGCGCAAAGGTAAAACTTAATTGGGGAAAACCTGAAAGTACCAGATATATTATAAACTATTTATAATTTATACCGGGCCGAATCGTTAGCAGGACCGAAACAGCTTTATTCCAATACCTGGCTGGCTTTGCTTTCGTTCCAGAGCCGATCCAGCGCTGTAACCACATATTTATATTGCCTGCCGTCCGCCACCTCGTCTACAAAGCTTGTCTTTTGGGTAAGGCCGATGATCCGGGCGGAATTGTTCAGGTCTATTGATTCTGTTTTTGCAAACCGGTACACCATATATTTTAATCCCCCTGAAACGTTCAGTTCTTTATTCCAGCTGAGTACAGATCTACCTCCCTGCTTAACAATTTTAGCCACCGGCGCGACCGGCGCTGTGGCGCCCAACCAGGGCATTGTGGGCGGTATCGCGATGGTACCAAAATATTTCGCCTGTTTCAATTGGTCGCTCAGGCCCGCTCCGGCTTTAGCAAAACTGACCATGCTATACATAATCGCTCCATCATTACGGGCGTTCCTGGAGGTTTCCAGTTGTTTCAATATTTCATTAGGTCCCTGCCAGGTGCCCGGTTTGGCATTGACCATTTTATAAACACCCATACCTATATATACAGCACGGTCTTTACAGTTTTCGCGCCACCAGGGTGCCAGCTCATCAAAGGCAGCCAGGCGGTGCCCATGCTCCCAGTACAGTTGTGGCGCAACATAATCCAGCCATTTATTATCGATCCATTTTTTCACATCTGCATAAAGGTCGTCGTAACAGCTGGTACCATTGGTCGCACTACCCCGGGGATCCTGCCGCTGATTGCGCCAGATGCCAAACGGGCTAATCCCCACTTTCACATAACGCTTCTCTTTCTTCACCCCTTTATACATGGCCTCCACAAATTTATTAATGTTATCCCGCCGCCAGTCATCAATACTCATACCATTGCTATAAGCACTATAAGACCTGCCATCATTAAAGAGCTGCCCGGCGATTTTATAGGGATAAAAATAATCATCAATATGTACGCCGTCAATGTCATATTTCTTTACCACATCCAGGATCACGTTGTTGACATAGTTCCTGGCTTCCGGGTTACCGGGGTCCAGATATGATTTTCCGCCATAATGGATGACCCAGTCCGGGTGCTGCCGGGTGACATGTGAAGGTGGATTTATATTGAGTTTACTACTGACCAATGCACGGAAGGGGTTGAACCAGGCATGGAACTCCATATTTCTTTTATGGGTTTCCTCTATCATAAAGGCCAGCGGGTCATAATAAGGGAATGGGGCCTCACCTTGTTTGCCGCTCAGGTATTTGCTCCAGGGTTCTATGCCATTGGGATAAAATGCATCTGCTGCCGGCCGTATCTGTACGATCACCGCATTGAAGCCTTGCCTGGCCAGGAAGTTGAGGTGATTGATGAATTCATTCTGCTGCTGAACGGCACTTAAGCCGGGTTTGGAAGGCCAGTCGATATTACCGACCGTCGCAATCCATACTGCCCTGAATTCCCGCTTAGGTGCTTGTGGCTCCTGCTGAGCGATACATAAAAAATGAGTCAATAGGCCAATCAGCACTGCCAGCATTTGTTTCATCATAATATTTAAAAAATTTATTTAGGGCGGAGGCGAAAATACAAAATAAAAAAAGATACGAATTATTGGTTCCAGATGTTCCAACCTGCTTCCGCCTGTATACAGAGCATCTCAAAACCATTTTTTACCTGTGCGCCTCTTGCTGCACCTTCCTGTAAAAATGCGGTCGTTTCCGGATTATAGACCAGGTCATACAAAAGGTGACCGGGATTAATGTATTGATAAGGGATATCCGGTTTAGTAATAATATCCGGGAAGGTGCCCAATGGTGTTGTATTGATAATAAGTGTGTGGGTGTTGATTAATTCCTCGTCTATTTGTGCATAGGTTATCGCAGCCGGCTCCGCAGATCTGCTTACTAATGTAAAAGGAATCGCCAGTTGCTTCAAACCTTGTTGTATTGCTTTTGAAGCACCACCGGTACCCAGGACCAGCGCTTGTTGGTGATGTGGTTTTAATAGGGGTTGCAAGGAATGGGTAAACCCGGTAATATCTGTGTTATAGCCTACGAGCCGGCCTTTGTGCGTCTGGATACAGTTCACAGCTCCGATATTTTTTGCGGAAATATCCAGTTCATCCAGCAAAGGGATGACTTGCTCTTTATAAGGTATGGTCACATTGATACCCGCCAGTTGCTTTTGCAGCAATAAGCGGGGCAGTGCATCAATATTCTCCAACTCAAAAGCCTCGTAAATGGCGTCCAGGTTGCCATCAGAGAATTTATTGTTAAAATATCGCGGGGAAAAGCTATGTTTTAAACTTTTGCCGATAATCCCATATACCTTCATTATATTTGTTTTTCAAGGATTGCATAAAATTACGTTTTTACGCAAAAGTGAACCTTTAAAAATTAGTAAATATTAATGCCCGGCCTTAAACCAGATAAAGAAATTGTTGCCTTACTCCAGCTTGTAGATGATCCGGACCAGGAAGTTTTTGACCTTGTAGCGCAAAAATTATTAGGTTATGGCGCCGCGGTCATTCCCCACCTGGAGCAGCTCTGGGAATTTTCAGAAGTCGAATGGGTACAGAACCGCATTGAGGACCTGATCCATCAATCTTACTACTTAGTCTTACAAACCGAGTTGATGAAGTGGGCCCAGCAGGAGAAGCCTTCTATACTGGATGCCGCTTTACTGATTGCCAAATACCGCTACCCTGAAATGGATAAGGAGCAGGTGATGCACCAGTTTGAACTCATGCGCCGGAATGTATGGCTGGAACTCAATAATTTTTTATCGCCGCTGGAGCAGATCAATATCATTAATGGGATCTTGTTCAATTTCTTCAAATTGCAGGGACATGAGCTTACCGAGCACGAACCGCGTCATTTTTTCCTGAATGAGACCATAGAATCCCGTCAGGGAAATGCATTTACGATTGGCATTCTCTATATGGCACTGTGTGAATTATTGGATGTACCGGTATTCGCCATTGATCTTCCTAACCAGTTCGTGATGGCTTATTATGAACATATCTATAGCTTTGATGATGTAGAACGGGAAAATGCGGTGGGCCAGTTACAGTTTTTCATAGACCCTACTAATGGGATGATCTATAACCGGAACGACATTATTATGTACCTGAAAAAAAACGGGCAGCATGACCGGTATAATCACCTGAAGCCTATAGACAGCCGCTCTTTCATCGCTTTGATGCTGGAAAGCCTGGCCAGTACTTATGGTAATATTGGCGATATTGAAAGGGCTAATGAAATTGAAAGCCTCATACCTTTGGTACAATTACGAGAAGAAGATTAATTGTGAATGGTTAATGGTAAATGATCAATTATGAAGATTTAATTGCCATTAGATGATTAGCTGATGTGATAATTAGCTGATTGCAATAATCAATTGGAGCTATCACCGATTACAATCCAAATATTTTTACATAAAAAAGCTGCCAAAGTAATGATTACTTTGGCAGCGAAGCAATATGGCGGTTAAGCCACAAGAAACTCGTTTACTATGCACTAGGCCAGTGACCTACGTATTCAGCATTACCCAGTTTGATCACTTCTGCACTAACTACGAAAGAGACATACATAGAGTTGCTGTCAATGGCATCAAACTCCAATTCGTGATCAATTACATAGCCATTTTCCCAAGCCAGGTCGATCAAAGTTCCCTCTTCATGAGATTTGTTGAACTTAACTTCACCGGTAGTAGGTTTGTACTTACCATTCAACAGACTTTCTAAAATGTCTGCTTTGTCTGTAGCTTCCACGGTTACTTTAATTAAAGCATTGGAAGGGTCAGATGCTACACGGCCGGATACATCAACTGCACGACCTACTTTGTAGCTTAATCTTAATACTTTTACTGTGTCGCCGCCATTAAATTTCAAAAGGGCTCTTGAATTGTTCTCTGCCATTTTTAATAGATTTTAGGATGAATAAAAATAAATAACGATTGTAATAATTTCTGATGTAAAGATACTCCCGGGGAACAGCCTTGCCAAAGTTTGATCTGCTTAACTCAGATTTTGTAGTAAATCTACTATAGAATTTATTTTAATATATAAGACAAGCAACAAAAAAAGTGAATGGGATTATCTGCTTCAGACAATCCCATTCACTTTTAAAATGCTATTGATTATTTCAATCCGAATAAAGAAACGATCAGGTATACGGCCCCTGCAAATAGTGCAGATACAGGAATCGTCAGGATCCAGGCCCAAAGCAGGTTGATGGTCACACCCCACCTTACCGCGGATAAACGTTTTGTAGCACCTACACCGATAATGGAACCGGTAATGGTATGTGTTGTACTTACCGGGATTTTCAACATCTCTGTGATGAAAAGCGTTAAGGCACCGGCAGTTTCAGCAGCTACCCCTTCAAATGGGGTTACTTTAGTAATCTTGGTACCCATGGTTTTGATGATCTTCCAACCACCACTCATAGTACCTAATGCGATCGCTGCATAACAGGCCAGCGGTACCCATTCCACCATGTGGTCCAGGCTATACACCGTAGGATCATAGGCGATATAAGCTGCCATGATGATACCCATTACTTTTTGCGAGTCATTACCACCGTGACCGATACTGAATGCGGCCGAAGAAACCAGCTGCATCCGCTTAAACCAGCGCTCTGACTGTGCGTAGTTCAATGCACTCAGGAACAAGGTAAACAAGGACATCGCAATCAGGATGAAGAACAGTAAAGACCATTTCATATTGTTGCCAAACAACAATACTTTCAGGAACTGAGGTTTACTGGAAGCTATAGTTTTTTCTGCTTCATTTGCTTTCTTTTTCGCCTCTTTCAGCGTTTTGAAATGAGGTTCTGCTTTTGCTTTCAGTTCGGCATCTTCAATTTTCTTCACATCATCGCTGGTACTTAATTGTAAAGCGGTGATCTCTTTTTCCGCTTTCTCAATCTTTACCGTTGATTTTTCCAGGGCCTGTTTAGGCGTTTCGATAAAGCTGGATAAGCAGTAAATAGAAGTAACGATGATCGCAAGAGAAATAAACTTAGGCATCAATCCTTTTTTGAAGGAATGGAGAAACCAGAGTGAAATAATGAAGGCCACCAACATACCAATAAGCGGAGCCAGGAAGATAAAGCTAATGATCTTGATAATGGTAGGACCATCAATAGCCGATAAGCCTACACTACCGCTTGTAGATAACAGCGCGTGTGCGATGGCCGCTCCGCCGAAGCCGCCAATTAAAGTGTGCGAAGAACTGGAGGGAATACCGAACCACCAGGTGATCAGGTTCCAGCTAATCGCCGCGATCAGGCCGGCAAGGATTACGGCAAGCGTAATAAATTCCGACTTCACGGTTTTGGCGATCGTGTTGGCCACACCATGGTCAAATATGAAATAGGCCGCAAAGTTGAAGAATGCAGCCCAGAGTACTGCCTGGAAAGGAGTCAATACTTTTGTAGACACGACGGTCGCAATCGCATTGGCCGCGTCGTGGAAACCATTAATATAATCAAATATTAAGGCTAATACGATGATTGTTATTAATAATGATAACATAGGAGATTATTGAGAATAAATAAAAAGACTGTTTCCTTTTCCTGATGGGTCAGAATTAGGCTACGCGTACTTAACAATTATTGATTCAATAATATTGGTAGCATCTTCGCATTTATCGGTAATGATCTCCAGGTCTTCATAAACATCTTTTAATTTGATGATCTCTACCGCATCCAGGTTATTAGAGAATAAAGAAGTGATACCAATATCAAACAGGTCATCCGCTTTATTTTCCAGGCTGTTTACTTTTACACAGGCTTCTGTAATCGCCCTGATATTTTTCATATCTCTCAGGTGACCTACTGCATCCGCAAGGTGGGCAACTGATTCCTGAACGATCAGCGACATATCTTTCATATAGCTGTTAGTCTCTGTTACATTATAAGTAACGATCTTTTTACCACCGGCATACATGTAATCAGCAACATCATCCAATGCAGTAGCCAGGTAGTGAATATCTTCACGGTCAAATGGAGTAATAAAATTCTGACCTAATTCCAGGAATACTTTGTGCGTCAGGCTGTCGTTTTTGTGTTCCCAATCTTTCAGCTTATCTAAAGCTGCCATTCTCACATCATAGTTCGGCTCGTGCATTGCTTTCACAAAAGCCTCAGACATATCAATCAGGTTTTTACAAATCTGCTCGAAAAGGCTGTAGAAGATTTTGTCTTTTGGCAGGAACGCTTTTAAAAAGGAATTCAGTCCCATTATGTTTGGTTTTAAAATGATGGCGCAAAGTTATTCAGATAGATGCTACCTTGGGAATGGTAACACAAACTTAATAATTAATTAATATAGCACAAGGACCGACAAATAAATATATTTATAAATTAAAAAAGGCAAAGCCTGAACTAATTACAGACTTTGCCTTGTATTTACAAACTTAAAAATACTATTTAAACCAACCGCTGTACATCACATAGTTATTGGCAATGCGATTAATCTCTCCTTCAGTAAGCTCCTTGCTGATGTCTTTTACCTTTTTTGCCGGCACTCCTGCAAAAATACAACCTGCAGGAACCTGCGTGCCTTCCAGCACTACAGCTCCGGCCGCAATAATGGTATTACTACCGATATGCACATTGTCCATGACGATCGCACCCATACCGATCAATACATTATCGGCAACCGTACAGCCATGCACAATAGCATTATGCCCTACGGAAACATTGTTGCCCAGGATCGTTTTTGTTTTCTCGTAAGTACAATGAATACAGGCACCATCCTGTATATTCACCCGGTTGCCCATACGGATGCTGTTCACATCACCCCGCAACACGGCATTGAACCATATGCTGCATTCTTCTCCCATCACTACATCTCCAACGATAGTAGCATTGGGCGCAACAAAAACGCTCTCCGGGATCTGCGGCATCTGGCCTTTTACGGGCAATATTACTGGCATAAATTATTTTTAAAAATTAAATATAAATACTCTAACTACTACACGGCAACCATCCCTTTTATATGCGGATGCGCTTCATAATTTTCCAAAGTAAAATCTTCAAACTTAAAGTCAAACAGGTCTTTTACTTCAGGGTTGATCTTCATCACCGGCAAAGCAAAAGGCGTACGTGTCAACTGCAATTTGGCCTGCTCTATATGATTACTATATAGATGTACATCGCCAAAAGTATGGATAAAAGAGCCCGGCTCCAGGCCACATACCTGCGCCATCATCATGGTGAGCAAAGCGTAAGAGGCAATATTAAAAGGTACTCCCAGGAATACATCCGCACTACGCTGGTACAGCTGGCAACTCAATTTTCCATTGGCTACATAAAACTGGAACAGAGCATGGCAAGGGCTTAAAGCCATTAGCGGCAATTCGGCTACATTCCAGGCATTCACAATTATACGCCTGCTGTCCGGGTTGTTTTTGATCTGGTGGATCGCGTCTTTAATCTGGTCAAAAACCTTTCCATCAGCTCCTTCCCAGCTGCGCCACTGCTTACCGTATACGGGTCCCAGGTCACCGTTTGCATCCGCCCACTCGTCCCAAATCCGCACGCCATGTTCTTTTAAATAAGCGACATTCGTATCGCCTTTCAGGAACCAGAGCAATTCGTAAATGATCGATTTAAGGTGAAGCTTTTTAGTGGTCACCAAAGGAAATCCCTCACTCAGGTCGAAGCGCATCTGGTGACCGAATACACTTATGGTACCGGTACCCGTGCGGTCTTCTTTCTGCACCCCTGTATCTAATATATGTTGCAGCAGTCGCAAATATTGTTGCATGATGTCTTAATTGATATGTCCGCAAAGTTAGGCAAAATTCAGGCTTAAGCCTACTCCCCGGAATCAACCGATGTGGATAAATAGGCACAACATATAAGGCTTTAGCAGATATCGCATTTTAACAAAATCTTCTTTAATGAGCCTGCGCCCGTGCTAGTTAATCAAAGGCTGATGCTGTACCTTTGCGCGGTATTTTGCGAAAATAATCTGAATTACCAAGTCCTGAAAAACTTCCTGCTCATATTAATTTCCTTGTTTCTCTTTTCCGGCCTTACTGCGGCCGGTACGGAATTCGGGGCGCAGGACTCTGGCTTACCAGAATACTTTTTTGAGAAGGACGAACTTACCGAAATCTTTTCCGATGACCTGATCATTACCCGGAAGCTTTGTCTGGAAAGCAGCGAAAAAGAATTTGCTCCGGGACATTCCAATACCGACACTGAATTAAAATCAATCTACAAAAACAGGGACCCTTTTACTTATCCCTATCCTGTCTCTACTTTCAGGAGACAAGCCATCTGCTACGGCCTCTTGTTTTTACAGCAATTATTTTGATCAACGATCAACGTAACCCATTCCTTTAAGATCAGACCTCCGCGCTGATCTGTTTCCCTTTTTATTGTTTAAGGCACGATACGTATACATCGTGTGCTATATTATTATTTGAAAAATTTTTGATCCCGATGAATAGAAAAACCATTTTGATCGCATGGGCCCTTATGCCTGTGCTGGCTGCTTGTAACAACTCCAAAGAAAATACAAAAGAAAATGAGGTAAAAACATTACCCGTCTATGTCGTGACCAGCAGGGACACCGTAGTTGATGTTCCCTATGTAGCCGATATCCAGGCCAACCGGAATGTAGAGGTGCACAGCCGTACGGAAGGCCTGCTGGAAAAAATTTATATTAAAGAAGGACAACACGTTAATAAAGGACAGTTATTATTCAAGATCAATGACAGTGAACTGCAAATAGAACTGAGCAAAGCCACTGCTGCCTATAACAGTGCTAAAGCAGATGCGAAAGTGGCCCAGGTAGAAGCGGAGCGGGTACAAACCCTGGTGGACAAAAAAGTGATCACGAAAACAGAGCTGGACCTTGCCCAGGCAAAATATAATGCCGCCCTTGCAAAAGCAGAGGTCGCCTTATCCGAAAAGAACGCGGTTTCCCGGCGTATCTCTTATACCTCTATACATTCACCGTTCACCGGGGTCGTCGACCGGCTTCCTTTAAAAGAAGGCAGCCTGGTAGCCCCTAACTCTTTGCTGACTACGCTTTCAGACCTGCATACGATCTATGCTTATTTCAATATTTCCGAAAACGAATACCTGCAACTGGCCGATGATGCAACACATGATTACAATTTAGAGGCCATAAAACTGGTATTGCCTAACGGTAATGCCTACCCGTTCCCGGGAAAGCTAAGCAGTGCCGAAAGTGAAATCGATGAAAATACCGGGAACATCGCTTATAAAGTACAATTTGAAAATCCCCAGGGCATCCTGAGACACGGCGCCTCCGGCAAGATATTAATTACCCGCTCCTTTCCTAAAGCGATCATGATCCCGCAAAAAGCGGTCTTCGAGATCCAGGATAAGAACTATGTTTTCCTGGTCAATAATGAAGGCGTCGTAAAAATGACGGGCGTTGCAATAAGCCAGCGCATCGCAGACAATTACCTGGTCTTGTCCGGGCTTAAAGCAAGCGATCGCATCGTACTGGAAGGCATCCAATCTATCCGCGACGGCCAGAAGATCCAGGCTAAAACCAATTAGTCTTTAATAACATATTTGCTTTCGTAATACCGGCACTTAAGTACCGGTCCTGTTTGATTTAGAAAAATGCATTTGAAATGGTTGAAACATTTATCCGGCGACCGGTATTATCGCTGGTCCTCTCTATTATTATCACCCTTTTAGGTATCCTTGCGCTGGTAGGATTGCCGATCACCCAATTCCCGGACATTGTTCCGCCATCTGTTGCTGTAACGGCCCGCTATACCGGTGCCAATGCAGAAGTTTCTGTAGATGCGGTAGCCGTTCCTTTGGAAAAAGCCATTAACGGGGTACCCGGCATGACCTATATGACCACGGTTACCGGTAATGATGGTGTTACCCTGATCACCATTTACTTTGAGGTGGGTACCGATCCCGATATTGCCGCGGTAAACGTGCAAAACCGGGTAACCACAGTACTCGATGAGCTTCCGGAAGAAGTAATCAAGGCCGGGGTGACCACCGAAAAGGAAGTCAACAGCATGTTGATGTACCTCAACATTACCAGTACCGACAAAAACCAGGATGAAAGTTTCATCTACAACTTTACTGATATTAATGTATTAAAAGAGCTGAAACGTATCGATGGTGTAGGCCGGGCCGAGATCATGGGCCAGAAAGACTATGCGATGCGCGTCTGGCTAAAACCGGATAAGTTGCTCGCCTATAAAGTGTCTCCCGATGAGGTGATTGCCGCATTGCGCAACCAGAACGTGTCTGCAGCCCCTGGAAAAACCGGGGAAAGCTCCGGCAAAACTATAAACGAATTACAGTATGTATTACGCTATACCGGTAAATTCTCGGAACCGGTGCAGTATGAAAATATAGCGATCCGGGCGAATAGTGACGGGACCATATTAAAACTGAAAGATGTAGCGGATGTGGAATTCGGTGCTATGAGCTATAACATGGCCTCTAAAAGTGACGGCAGCCCTTCCGCTTCCATTATGATCAAGCAAAGACCCGGCTCCAATGCCAGCGATGTGATCAAAAATATTAAAGCCAAAATGGAGGAGTTAAAAGAAACCAATTTCCCCCCGGGTATGGAAGTCAGTTACGCTTATGATGTTTCGCGGTTCCTGGACGCATCGATATCGGCGGTATTAATGACCCTGCTGGAAGCCTTTCTCCTGGTAGGTATTGTTGTATTTATTTTCCTGCAGGACTGGCGCTCTACGCTCATCCCGATGCTGGCCGTTCCTGTTGCTTTGGTAGGTACGCTGGCCTGTATGTTAATGCTGGGTTTCTCGATCAACCTGCTTACGCTGTTCGCCCTGGTACTGGCCATCGGTATCGTGGTCGATAACGCGATCGTCGTTGTCGAAGCCGTACACGTGAAGATGGTTGAAGAGCACCTGCCGCCACTGGAAGCGACGATTGCCGCCATGAAAGAAATTACCGGCGCCATTATTGCCATCACCCTGGTCATGTCGGCGGTGTTTGTTCCCGTAGCCTTTTTGAGTGGCCCTGTAGGTGTTTTCTACCGGCAATTCTCCTTAACCCTTGCCTGCGCTATTGTTATTTCCGGTATCAATGCCCTGACGCTAACCCCGGCGCTTTGTGCCCTGATGCTGAAACATTCCGGACCGGTGAAAAGCAAAAGCTGGCTGCAAAGATTCTTTAATGGCTTCAATAAAAAATTTGACGCGACCAATAATAAGTATCAAGGCCTGTTGAAACGCAGTGCCGGTAAGCGCGGTCTCACGATGCTCTTATTAGTGATATTCTTTGTGCTGACTTGGGGAGCCGGCGCTATACTCCCCGGAGGTTTCATTCCTACGGAAGACCAGGGTATGATCTATGTAAATGTCACCACCCCTAATGCCGCAACCGTAGAACGTACCGAAAAAGTATTGGACGAGATCAATGCTATAGCAAAAGAAGTGGAAGGCGTAGAAAGTGTTACCAGCCTGGCCGGCTATAGCTTAACCAATGAAATTGCCGGTTCTTCTTATGGCATGGGCATGATTAACCTTAAGCCCTGGAAAGAGCGCAGCAAAAGCGCAGAAGATATCATTGCCGAATTAGTAGAAAAGACTGCAGGTATCAGCGATGCCCGTATCGAGATCTTCTCGCCGCCTACCGTACCTGGGTTTGGTAACTCAAGCGGGTTTGAGTTGAGGCTGTTGAACCGGGGAGATGGCAGTACTTTGGGCACTTCAGAGGTAACCAAACAATTTATGGATGCCCTGGCGAAGGAACCTGCTGTAAGCAACACTTTTACCAGCTTCGATGCCTCTTTCCCCCAATATATGATCCATATGGATTATGATATGGCCGCAAAGAAAGGGGTAACGGTTGATAATGCCATGAACACCCTCCAAACGCTGATGGGGAGTTTTTATGCCACCAACTTCATCCGCTTTAACCAGATGTATAAAGTAATGGTGCAGGCAGGACCAGAATACAGGGCAGAACCACAAGATATCCTCGAGCAATATGTAAAAAATGACCGGGGAGAAATGGTACCCTTCTCTTCTTTTGTTACCCTGGAAAGAGTTTATGGGCCAGAACAACTCACGCGTTATAATATGTACACCTCCGCTATGATTAATGGAGAACCGGCCGCAGGTCGCAGCAGTAGTGACGCCATAGCTGCGGTAACCAAAATCGCGGATGAAAAGCTACCGCGGGGCTACAGCATCGACTGGTCGGGCATGACCCGGGAAGAGATCATTTCCGGCAACCAGGCGCTCTACATCTTTGCCCTCTGTTTGTTATTCGTCTATCTCTTATTGGCAGCGCAATACGAAAGCTTCCTGTTACCCCTATCTGTACTTTTGAGCTTACCGGCAGGTATTTTCGGTTCCTTCCTGGCTCTGAAATTAGCCGGCCTGGACAATAACATTTATGCGCAGGTAGCCCTGGTCATGCTTATTGGCCTCTTAGGAAAAAATGCGATCCTTATTGTAGAATTCGCTATACAGCGCAGGAAAGACGGCTTACCAATATTAAAGGCCGCTATAGAAGGCGCAGGGCAGCGATTACGCCCGATCCTGATGACTTCATTCGCTTTCGTTGCCGGGCTGATTCCTTTATGTATCGCTTCCGGCGCCGGTGCTATGGGCAACCGCTCCATTGGTGTGGCTGCCGCCGGGGGCATGCTGATCGGAACGATATTCGGCATAATTGTTATCCCCGGGCTCTATGTATTATTTGCTACTATGTCTGAACGCAAGAAGAGAAAGAAAGCCATTAACCATGCACGATCCAAATAATTTTAAATCCAGCCAATTCATGTCTCATACACAGAAATATATAAAACTACTTTTAGCAGGATTAAGCCTGGGCATCGGAGCCTGTAGCATTCCCTCAAAAGTAAACCTGAAAGAAAACCTGAAAGTACCCGAACGATATACCGCGGTCAACGGTACCGATAGCACAAGCATCGCGCAACTTAATTACCGTGACTTTTTCAAAGATGCTAATCTTATCGCGATTATTGAGGAAGTGCTGCACAACAACTTCGATCAACAAATTGCGGCAGAGCAATTAAAAATCGCCTCTGCTTACCTGCTGGCCCGCAAAGGCGCACTCCTGCCCAGTGTGCAGGCGGGTATCAATGCTTCGGGCACTCGCTATGGCAAGCATACGATTGAAGGGGTAGGTAACTTCGACACGAATCTTTCGCCTAACATCGATGAAAGCCAGAAAGTAAATACTTCCTTCACGCCTAATTATTGGCTAGGCCTGAGTGTAGGCTGGGAAATAGATATCTGGGGTAAGCTGGCTAACCTGAAAAAAGCGGCACAAAAACGCTTCCTGGCAACGCAGCAAGCAAAAGACCTGATGCAGGCCAGCTTAGTCACACAAACCGCCAGTTTGTATTATGAGTTGGTCACCCTGGATAAAATGTCGGCCATTCTAAAAGACAATATCAAATTACAGGAGCAGGCACTGGAGATCGTAAATATCCAGAAAGAAGTAGGCCGGGCTACGGAACTGGCCGTCCAGCAGTTTCGTGCGCAACTCGCCAATACGGAAGCGACCTGGGTAGAAATGCAGCAACAAACCACGAATGTAGAAAACCAGTTACTGGCGCTCATGGGCCGTTTTGAAGGTACGATAAAGCGCTCCGAAAAAATAGAAGCGGCACAGCTTCCACTCAGCATGGATCATGGCCATCCGGCACAGCTCCTGAGCTATCGCCCGGATATAAAAATGGCTTATTCAGAGCTGGAAGCCAGTCATGCCGATGCCAAAGCAGCACGGGCGGCCTTTTTCCCAACCATAAGCTTATCTGCTTATGGCGCTTACAATGCTTTTAACACCAGCTATTTGTTTAACCCAACGTCCCTGGCTTATCAATTGCTGGGCAATATGGTAGCCCCTGTTTTCCAGCAAAACCAATTGAAAAGCCAGTTTAAAGTGGCTACTGCGCAACAGGAGATCGCTTTCCTTCAATACCAAAAATCAGTAATCGGGGCCTTCCAGGAGGTCAAAACACTGATCCGGTTTATAGAAAACAACCAGAAGATACTGGACCTTAAAAGCAAAGAGGTCCTTGCCCTGGTCAACAGTGTGGAGATCTCTAATGACCTGTATGTGACCGGTTATGCCAATTATTTAGAAATCATCAATGCACAACGCAGTAAAAGAGCTGCCGACCTGGACCTGATCCAGGCCAAGCGGAACCAGGCCCAGGCCATGATACAATTGTATAAAGCCTTAGGTGGCGGCTGGCAATAAGTAGCAGCTTATAGCATCAAACCTATAAGGTTTTTGAAACCTTATAGGTTTTGTTGTTGCAGGGCACCTTCTTTCCTTTTTGGTAGTGTTCCCTTTTTGAATTTAAGCTTACCTTTGTGCCGTTTTTATGGAAACAAATGAATTGTACGAGGTAAAATATCCGGTTATGGAGCACTTCTACACCCTTCAGGGTGAGGGGGCTTATGCCGGGCAGGCTGCTTACTTCATCCGTCTGGGCGGCTGTGATGTAGGCTGTGTATGGTGTGATGTGAAAGAGAGCTGGGATGCCGCAGCACATCCTCAGATGAGTGTGCGGGAAATAGTGGACCTGGCAGCGGCCCACCCGGGTCGTATTGCCGTCATTACCGGCGGTGAGCCGTCTATGTATGACCTTAGGGCTTTAACGCAAGGGTTGAAAGCAGCCGGTTTCAGAACACATATTGAAACTTCCGCTTCTTCCCCTTTAAGCGGTACACTGGATTGGGTGACGCTTTCGCCTAAAAAATTTAAAGCGCCCTTACCCGAAAATATGAGCTGGGCGCATGAATTAAAGATCGTGGTTTTCAACAAATCAGACTTTAAGTGGGCTGAGCAATATGCCGCCCTCGTTCCACCGGACTGCAAACTTTACCTGCAAACGGAATGGGATAAAAAAGAGCAGATCACGCCCATGATCCTGGAGTATATCATGGAACATCCCCAATGGCAATTATCCTTACAAACGCATAAATATTTAAACATCCCCTAGTTAAGATGACTTTAGTACAAGCTATAATACTGGCCATCATTGAAGGCCTGACCGAGTTTTTACCGGTATCTTCAACCGGCCATATGATCATTGGCAGCGCATTGATGGGCCTGGAACCCAGTCCTTTCGTAAAATTATTCCTAATCGTTATCCAGCTGGGTACTATCCTTTCTGTACTGGTTCTTTACTATAAAAGATTTTTCCAGACCTTCAGTTTTTACTTTAAACTGGTGGTAGCCGCTATCCCGGCTTCGATACTAGGTGTTTTGTTTAATGATTATATTGATGCAGCTTTAGAAAGCCCGCTTGTAGTGGCGATCACACTGGTACTGGGTGGCGTATTGTTATTATTTGTTGATAAATGGTTCAACAAACCTAAGATAGAGGATATCGAACAGGTGACCTACAAGAAATCGTTTATGATCGGGGTGTACCAGTGCCTGGCCTTAATACCGGGTATGTCGCGCTCTGCAAGTACTATTGTTGGTGGGATGACCCAGGGACTGACGCGTAAACTGGCTGCTGAGTTTTCCTTTTTCTTAGCCATACCAATGATGTTCGGTGCTTCTCTGATCAAATTGCTGAAGTTCTTTAAGAACGGAAATACCTTCTCCGGCGAGGAGATACAGCTTTTAATAGTGGGTAACCTGGTAGGATTTGTTGTAGCGATTATCGCTATTAAATCTTTTATCGGGATCCTGACCAAATATGGTTTTAAAGCTTTTGGCTGGTATAGAATCGTGGTGGGCCTGGTGATTATCGCGGTATTGGCGAGCGGTCATCAACTCAATATTATTTAAAAGACTTATAAAATTTAAGCTTTGGTAAATTTTACCAAAGCTTAAATCCATAATATCCGGCTACGAATACTGCGATCCATAGCAAGCCTTTTATAAAGAAAAACAAGAACCCGGCTATACCAAAACGTTTTAGCCATTTCTTAAACCCTTTTTTAGGCTGCTCTTCTACCGGTTCTATATCGTTTTGAAGCTGATCCTGATTCATATATTGTAGCAACTTTTGAATTTACAAATTTATGACAATCAGGCCGCTTCCGATTCCCATTAAGGGTTAATAAAGTTTAAAATCGGGAACAAAGTCTATTTTTTATGACATTTGATGATCCTGCACCGTATTCGATTCTACTCTTACAATACGGTTAGGGTACTTCTGCAGGATACTGTAATCATGGGTAGCCATCAGCACAGAAGCCTGCGTTTCCATCGAGATGGTCAACAGTAATTCCATGATCACATCGGTCGTTTCCGGGTCCAGGTTACCGGTAGGCTCATCCGCCAGTATCAGCTCGGGGCTATTCAGCAAAGCGCGCGCGATATCTACCCGCTGCTGTTCCCCACCACTCATCTCATACGTTTTTTTATAGCTCTTTGCCGGCAGGTGTACCATCTCCAGTACTTCTTCGATACGGGCTTTACGCTTACGGGCATCGTCCCAGCCGGTAGCTCTTAAAACGAAGTCCAGGTTATCATAAACATTCCGGTCGGTCAATAGTTTGAAATCCTGGAATACAATCCCCATTTTTCTTCTCAGGAAAGGAATCTTTTTCAGGTTCATCTGGCGCAGGTCAAAACCGGCTACCATACCTTCCCCTTCCTTTAGTGGTAATTCTCCATACAGCGTTTTCAACAGGCTGGATTTCCCGGAACCTGTTTTACCGATCAAGTAGACAAACTCTCCCTTTTCTATTTTCAGATTGACATCATGCAGTACAGGTGTTTTCCCCTGGTAAATATTGGCGTTCTCTAAACTCAGAATTGTTTCGGGCATTTTAATAATTTTAAATGTTGATCTGCTACAGCTTACAAAAGTAGGCTTTTACACTTAGTTACAGGAATCCTATTGATGAAAGTTCCCTTTTCTCTCCGCTTCTATGCGCCCGTCTTTCATGACTAAAATTCTATGGGCCATTTCTGCCAGCGCTTCATTATGGGTAACGATGACCAGGGTAATGCCATGTTGCTGTACCAGGTCTAAAAATATGCGATTAATCTCGGCAGCAGTTCCCGTATCTAAATTACCGGTAGGTTCATCGGCAAAAATAATTTCCGGCTTTTGGATGATCGCCCGCGCAATAGCTACACGCTGCTGTTCTCCGCCGGATAAGGCCGTAGGCTTATGCTCCATACGGTGCTCCAGCCCTACCATTGTCAGGACTTTAGCAGCTTCCGCTTCCGCCTTTTTTTTGTCCATACCACCAATCCACAAAGGCATGGCGGCATTTTCTAAAGCGGTAAACTCCGGTAATAAATGATGGGATTGAAAAACAAAACCGATGTGCTTATTCCTGAAGGCGGCCTGTTTCGCTGCGCTCATTTTTTCTATCGATTGACCATTGATACTTAAGCTGCCTTTATCCGCCTTATCCAGGCTACCCAGCAAATGCAGCAAGGTACTTTTCCCGGCCCCGGAAGGCCCTACAATCGCCACGAAAGCGCCTTTTTCAATTTCTATGGAAACGCCTTTTAATACTTTAAGCGCCCCGTAAGCTTTCTCTAAATCTATTGCTTGTAACAGCTTATGCATCCGGAATTTTATTCAATTTGACAGGAAGACTTCAATGAAGCCTATCGTGTAAATTTAGTATTTTTTTCCTTTAAACCACGTTTGATAAAAGGCAAAAATTACCTCATACATAATAATAAATAAATAACATTTAAACTTTTTTAAAAATGGCTTTTTTATACAAACTATAGCTTACATTTGCGGAAATATAAATTAAAATTTAATTATCATAATATGTTTTGGACTTTAGAACTTGCTTCGCATTTAGAAGATGCCCCATGGCCTGCAACAAAAGATGAATTGATTGATTATGCTATCCGTTCCGGAGCGCCGCTGGAAGTCGTAGAGAACCTGCAGGAACTGGAAGATGAAGGGGAGATGTATGAAGGTGTGGAAGATATCTGGCCTGACTACCCGACCCAGGATGATTTCTTCTTTAACGAAGAGGAGTATTAGTCTATTTCATCAGACCGTATTTAAAATGGCGAACAGTTACCTGTTCGCCATTTTATTATTTAGTTGAAAAATTTCTTTTTCTCCGTTCCGTATTTTCTCAGCATTGCGCTGGCGCGGTAGCGGTCATCATGGTACTTATGGTACAAGGCATCCAGGCCGGCCAATACATAGTCTGCGCCCAGCTCATCACACCAGGCCAGTAAACCCTTAGGATAATTTACTCCTTTAGTCATGGCCAGGTCCAGATCCGCTGCCGATGCAATATTTAAATATAAAGCTTCCACCGCTTCATTGATCAGCATAAACAAGATACGTTCTACGATCTCTTTTTGCTGTGCGGCATCCAGGTTACTCTTTAATACCGGCCCCTCATTTTCATAATTATAAAAACCTCTTCCGGATTTGCGGCCTAACCAACCTGCTTCCAGCAAACGCTTCTGGGAGAAGGAAGGACGATAACGCGGATCGTAAAAGAAGGATTGGAAAACGGTTTCTGTCACCACGTAATTGACATCATGGCCAATATAATCGGTCAGGGTGAAAGGCCCCATTTTAAAGCCGCCCAGGATCGTTAAAGCCACATCAATATCTTCTTTAGTAGCCAGGCCTTCTTCCATGATCTTAATCGCTTCACCATAGAAAGGACGTGCTACCCGGTTCACAATAAAACCTGGTGTATCTTTCGTCAATACCGGCGCTTTCTTCCATTGCAACATTAATGCTTTGATCTCTTCAGCCAGGCCTTCGCGCGTCTGTATGGCCGGGATGATCTCTACCAGGGCCATTAGGGGCGCCGGATTGAAAAAGTGGATCCCGATCACTCTTTCTGCCTGCTTCACGGAAGCGGCAATTGATGCGATAGACAAGGAAGAGGTATTGGAAGCCAGGATACAGGTATCACTTACAATGCTTTCCAATGCAGCGAACACTTGCTTTTTGATGTCCAGGTTTTCAATAATGGCTTCAATCACCAGGCCACAATCAGCAAGGCCGGAGAGTTCATCGGTATAGTGATACAGGCTGAATACCGCTTTTGCATCAGCCAGCTTACCTTTTTCCTGTAATTTGTTCAAAGTTTGTAAGGTACTGGCTTTAGCTTTTTCAAGAGCAGCCGCATTGTTATCATAGACCACTACTTTGTGGCCGGATGTAGCCGCTACCTGCGCAATACCATTGCCCATAGCGCCACTACCTACTATTCCTATAATCATAATTTTCTTTATTGAAATATTTTTGAATTGCATTTCAGCTCAACAACATGCTGTATCGATCCAGGAGGATATGAATGTAAAAATAAAATAAACTATTGCATAAGCGATATTGAACACCCAAAAGAAAAGTTTTTTATCACTGCGCGTCCACAGGCAGACTCCGAAAAATAATAACAGGAAGATGGAGGAATCCCACCAAATCGCCTGCAATAATTGCTCTGAGGACACCAGGTAAAATACCATAAACAAGCTCAGGAAAAACAGGCTTAAGGTAACTGCGAAATTCCGGACCAGGCACCTATCAGGTTTATGCTCCAAAGCTTCAATTTATTAAAACTTGTTTTTCCACATCATGCTTTCTACCGGGCGGATCGTACGCTCTGTGTATTTGGCATTCTCTTTTTTGTTGTACAGGTTTTCTACCTCACCGTCTACCGGGAAGTAAATCAGTTGCCCGATGGGCATACCGGCATAGATCCTTACCGGGTGTACACAGGAGATTTCCAGTGTCCAGGTATTGCAAAAGCCTACATCACCTTTGCCGGCAGTGGCATGGATGTCAATGCCCAGGCGACCTGTAGACGATTTCCCTTCCAGGAAAGGCACATGCTTATGCGTTTCGGTATATTCTTCAGTAACGCCCAGGTAAAGGACACCAGGTTGCAATACATAACCGTCTTCAGGGATCTCGAAATGGGAAATGGTATTATGTACGCGGGCATCTAAAACCGGCGCATCATATACGGCCAGGTGTTTGCCTAAATGCACATCATAAGAGTTGCTGCCTAAATATTTCCTGTTGAATGGCTCGATAACAATAGTTCCATTATCGATCTCTTCCAGGATCCTCAAATCTGATAAGATCATTTATGATGGGGTATTTGTTGTATTAAAATTCAGTTTGCCGGCCATCCAGGAGGCGGAAAGCGGCTGTAACCATTGTGTTTCCATTTCTTTTTTGGTCGCCACAAGGTTGTTGAACAGCAGCGTGTCCCCGTTTATGTAACCTTTGTCCAGCGCATATTGTACCTGGCCCATAGGCAGCACTTCGGCCTTATCTTTTACCAGGAAAGTAATGGATAAACGATCAAATAAATTGCAGTCGTACTGGCGTTCTATGCTTTTGATGATGCGCACCATGCTATCGGTACTGCAGCCACTAATGGCCTCAAATGTTTCGTCGGCCATCATCACCACAAAACGGTTGAACAATAATTTACCCCAGCCTTTTACCGGCTTGCCATGTACCTGCCATTGCTCGGCAAACTGGTGAATTTGCTCGTCTATCTCGCGGGCCTGCTCATCGGTAAAAGGTCTTGTACTTTGGTAAACCCATACTCTTGACCGGTCGTCAAAACCCGCCGGTAATAATTCCGCTACAGCTATCTCGTTCATCTGGCAAAGATATATTTTTGATTGGTAACTATTTATTAAATGTATTCATGGTCTGCGCCATACCCTGGGTCGCAAAGCTCTCGATGATATCAATAGATTTCAGGATCTTTTCCTTAATAACCGGGAACTCCTGGCTGGTCCATTTGCCCAGCACAAAGTCTACCTGCCGGCCTTTAGGAAAGTTATTCCCTATACCGAATCTTAACCGCGGGTATTGATTGGTGCCCAAAGTCGCCTGGATGTCGCGCAGGCCGTTATGACCGGCATCACTGCCGCCGGGGCGCAAACGTAAAGCTTCAATCGGTAAAGCCAGGTCATCAACAATCACGAGCACATTTTCAATGGTGATCTTTTCCTTATCCATCCAGTACTTTAAAGCTTTTCCGCTCAGGTTCATATAGGTGGTCGGTTTGATCACGATGAACTGCTTGCCTTTCCATTTTATGTTGGAGACAAAAGCCAGCCTGTCCTGCTGAAAGGTACCGCCATGTTTAATCACAAAAGAGTCTGCCACATCAAAACCTATATTATGCCGGGTAGCATCATATTCGGCCCCGATGTTACCTAATCCTACAATTAAATATTTCATGTTGCAAAAGTAATATTTTGAGGATGAATTTTAATGATTTGTAAAGGAGCAGAATATTATTATAACAATTAAGATATTTGGATACTTTTGGTAAAATTCCATTCATGAAAAAGATATCCATCCTGCTCCTTTTTGTTGGCTCCGGTGTAGCAGGATTTGCACAGGAAGGTAAGCACAAAAAAACCACTCCTGAAACGCAGGTGGCCCCTGTCTATTTAGATGTAAATGCTATAGATGTAGCCATTTCACCTCCAGAAGCGCAGGTAGTACCGGCGAAAGACGAGGTATTTATTCATGTTGAGGAGATGCCATCATTCCCAGGTGGAATCGATAAGATGCATGCTTTCATTCAAAAGCATAAAAAATACCCCCAGGGAGGACCCGACGCCGATAAAGAAGGAAAAGTATTTGTTGCCTTCATCGTGAAAAGCGATGGCCGTATCGAAGATATTAAAGTAAAAAGGAGTCTGTCACCCAGCCATGATGCAGCAGCAATAAGGATAATAAAAATGATGCCTAAATGGATCCCTGCAAAACAAAATGGCCGGGCGGTCAATTGCTGGTATACCCTTCCTATAGACTTCTACTTTTTATAACAAGCCCATGAAAACACTTATTTATAGCCTTATCTTTTCCGCCATCTGCCTTTTCCCGCTAAGCCAGGTTAAGGCCCAGAAAAAGCAGACTATTTATTACCCGGATGGTAAAGTCGCTTTTGAAGGCCGTTTCCAGCTGGCCTGGAACCAGACCGAAAAATTTGAATCTCTTGAAGCCACAGACCGGAACCTGGATGAGGAAATGGATTTCGGAGACCGGGAACGCGTACTGAGCTTCTATAAGGACATTATCCCCAGCAGGCTGTACGAAGGAAAATGCCGGTATTATTACCCAAACGGTAAACTTTTTGCAGAAGGTAACTATAAATCAGGGTTCAAAAACGGGACCTTCAAATTTTACCACCCCAATGGAAAATTAGGCGCCCGGCAATCTTATGAATGGGGTATGGCCACCGGGCATTGGGAATCCTGGGATGAACTGGGACGCCTCACAAAATCCTTTCATTACGAAGCTATTCCCGAAAACACCTTGCAAAGCATCGATGAAAAAAGTCTCGTATCCCAAAGAAAGGAGCCGGCCATGGAGCTGAAATTGTTTTTCGGTTTGGAATATGAAGATTTTTTTGATAACCGGGAGCAGGAATTCGGCGATCATTGGCATAACCTGGCTGTCTTCAAGCAATATGTTACTAAAAAACTATACCATAAAGCGATCAAAGAAGGGTCGTTCAAAGTATGGGAAGCCGGTAAACCTTACCTGGATATGTACTTCAGTAATAATATTCCGGCAGGCACCTGGACCATATACAAGAATGATCAACCCGCCTTCTCCATTGTTTTTGAAGGTGGGAAAATCATTAAGGCCACCGACTTGCTTAATCCCGCAAACAATTTTGGGAGCCCGGAATATCTTGCGAGAAAAAAAGAAACCACACAAGTAATGATGTCAGATGATGTAAACGCGATAGATCCCGGTCTTAGTAACTCACCCCAGGGAATATTCAGAACAGTACAACAAAAGCCGGAGCCCGGTTATGATTTCAATAAATACATCCGGGATAATCTCAAAGTTCCTGCAAAAAGGAGTATGCCCGGCACCAAAGTGGTAGTAGAATTTATTGTACTCAGAGATGGCAGTATAGATAATAAAGTGCGTGCGCTAAGAAGCGAGAACGTAGAGCCGGATATGATAGCAGAAGTGATCCGGGTGATCCGGCAAATGCCGAAATGGAAACCGGGTATGCAGAACGGCAAACCCGTAGATGTCTATTTCTCCTTACCTGTTCGTATAGGCCAACAATAATCATTTATGGAAGCAATCGGCAGTACTTTATTTTTATTTGTGTTGTTAATCGGCTTAGTGCTGGTGCTCAAGAAAGGCAATCGCCTACTTGGAGTACTTATCATGCTGGTCGCCTGTTTTTTCCTTTTTTATCTTCCCAATAGTCATTTCGACCGTTTCAGGGAAAATAGCCTGGGTATTTATAGAAGTGACTCCGGCTACAAGCTTACCATCTACGAGACAGAAACCTTTTCTGTCTATGATATTTATGGCAAAGCAGTGGATACCGGCAATGTTGCATACACGAATGTTGATATCGGGTACATCAACTTATATGGTAAAAAGGACTGGCTGGAAAAGAAAAAAGAGGGAGAGATCTGCTGTGCGCCGGATGGCACTTCGTTTAAAAGATAAAGCTGCGGGCAATTGACCGCAGCTTTATCAGCTATAGGTTTCAGGAATATTTTATTGCTTGATTACTTTTTGCGTGTACACGCTATTGTCTGCTGTGATGCTGATCACATAAGTCCCCGCACTTAAGCCTGCAGGGATATTGACCTGGTTAGTGCCCTGCGTCAAAGCCTGCTCGACAGACCATACTCTCGCCCCTTTAATATCCGTGATCATAATCGTTGCTTTACGATCTTTTAAAGCTACTTTATTGTAGATATTCATCGTTGCCCCGATAGGATTCGGGTAAATATTGAAATTATTATTACGGGTAATATTTTTTACAGAAGTGGTATTGTAGGGTTCATAGTGAAATACCACTTTCTCGTCTGCAGGCGCTCCTGTTTCATAAAAAAACATCAGACTATCCGGATTGCTGTCTATACTGTAATGATACTTAAGCATTCCGTCATCCCATTCATCTCCCGCCTCATCTATTTCTGTTGCTTTGACGCTGTCCAGTAAATTACCATTATAAGTCATTTCGAGTTTAGTATAGTCAAATACAAGCCCGCTGCCCGCACCATAGCCATTACCTACTTTCTTTACCGACATAAATCCGTTAGTAGCATAACCAACACTATCCGACATAACGGCCAAAAGAGCTCCTGATGAGTAAATAGACATAACATAGCTCTTATACCTGTCATCAGGATAGTAAGCAACGGAAATATGGCCACTATCTCCAACACCGGCATACATAGCGATTTCACTTACATCACCATTGGTATTGTAGGTATAATCAAATATCATCGTATCGGTAATTACGCCTAATTCATAACCGAACAGCGTATCGGTCAATACTTGCTGCGTATTGTCGTAAGCGATCCGGCGCGTACTTCCCTGCTCAATCGTGCTCAGATTCTCCCCATAATATTCATCAACTTTTGTCAATAAATTATTGGTATAGAACTTTTCTGTTCTTACAATATCCTGGGATGTACTGTAGAAATCTGTTTTGGTAAGTACATTAATACGGTTATTGGCATCGCGTTGGGCAATAGCGGAATGCACCAGGTCTTCGGCATCATACACAGCTATAGTATCAACAACGATCTCGGCACCCAAGTCCTGGATTGGGAAACTATATTGTAAACTCCAATCAGAAAATAAGTCGCTAAGCTGAAGCACCTTATCCGATTTACCGGCAACGCTTATATCCATTGGAAATCCGTTAAGCATTGAAGGGTGGAACTCCTGTCCTTTAGTAGCGGAAGTATACCCATAGGTAGTAAACATATACGGATCAGACAAGTCATCCATGTTGAAAGCTTCCTGCTTCACAATCCGACGTCCTTGGGCCAATGGTGTTTCCTCACCATCCCTTGCTCGTAGTGCATTCACTTTCATCACATCATTTAACCTTGATTCCAATAAAGTTTTTACACGGCGTACATTTTTTGAAGGTTCTGTTTGCTGGGCATTTGCAACCGCCAGCTGTAGGATTAGCGTACCAAGTAGTAAACTGGTTTTTTTCATAAAAAAAGGAAATTTATTGATTCACTCTTTAAGACGTAATAAACCAACAATTCCTTTTACCCCTTCTAATATATTTGTTTTCTTAATTAAAAAAAGCTGCAAATGAATCATTTGCAGCTTTTTACTATATACTTTCCAGATTAATTGAATGGTTTTCTCGCTTTTTGTCCGCGTTTCTCACCACCAAAATCACCTTTCGGTTTTTTGTCGTAGGAATTTCCTTTGCTGTAACTGCCTTCTCTGCGACTGCCGCCGCCGTAGCCGCCACGATCACCACCACCGCGGTTTCCGCCGCCGCCGCCAAAGCTTGGTTTTTTATCGGCTTCCTCTACACGTACCTTCCGGTTATTGAATTTACGGGAAGTGATATTTGCGGAGATATAATCCAGGGCGTCCGCAGGAATATTAAAGAAGCTGCTCAGCTCTCTAACCGTAATGCGGGTCACCAGCTTACCATCAAAGTCAGTTTGTTCAGTGATGAACTGTACCAATTTACCGGCGTTCAGGCCATCTTTAGTACCCAGGTTGATGAATAATCTTACGGAACCGTCTTTACTTACAGAAGAACCTTGCTCCTTTTGTGAATAGCTGGAGTTCAAATCCGGTGCGTCTTCGTAGTCTGCAACCGTATCTTTCAATTGCAGCCACAATAAACGTTGAATCAGGTCTTCTTTATCGATATCCGCAAAACGCTCGCTGATAGCCGTGCTCATTTTTTCACTGAACTTGGCCTCACCTGCTAATTGCTCAATTTTTTCCATGAAATAGAATAAACGCTTACGCACTACTTCATTTCCATCAGGGATGTCTGTTTTTGTGAATTTGGTTTTTGCCACACGCTCAACGGCACGCATTCTGCCAATTTCTCTTGGGGTAACGATCGACATACAGATACCGGATTTACCGGCACGGGCTGTACGGCCACTACGGTGGGTATAGCTTTCTACATCTTCAGGTAATTCGTAATTGATTACGTGAGTGATGTCGTTTACGTCAATACCACGTGCCGCAACGTCTGTAGCTACGATCGCCTGTAAGGAACGACGTTTAAAACGCTCCATTACTTTTGTACGCATTTTCTGGTCCATATCGCCGTGTAAAGGGGAAACATGGTAACCTTCGCGCATTAGTTTTTCAGATACGTCCTGGGCATCCTGCTTGGTACGGGTAAAGATGATCCCGTAAATATCCGGTGCGAAATCCAATAAACGTTTTAAAGTATCATAACGTTGATGGGCACTGGTAACAAAATACTGGTGATCGATATTTTCATTGGTCACGTTTTCACGCGCAACCGCTACTTCTTTCGGATCTTTCATGAAACGCTTGGCAATGCGCCTTACGTCATTATTCATCGTTGCAGAGAACAACCAGGAAGCTTCTTTCGCTTCTGCATTTTTAAGGATAAACTCAATATCGTCTCTGAAGCCCATGTTCAACATTTCATCGGCTTCATCTAATACTACTGTTTTTACGTTGTCCAGGTTGATCACACCACGCTCCATCATGTCCATAAGACGACCCGGAGTGGCTACGATAATCTGAGGACGACGCTTGATTTCCCTGATCTGGGCGCTGATAGGAGTACCTCCATAAACAGCTACAATGCCTACACCATTTAGAAACTGGCTGTACTTCACCAGTTCTTCCTGGATCTGCATACACAGTTCTCTTGTCGGACTTAACACCAGAGCTTGTATTTCAGAAAGTGACGTATCAATTTGGTTCAATAAGGGCAAGCCAAATGCTGCCGTCTTACCGGTTCCTGTTTGTGCCAGGGCGGTAATGTCTACATTTTCTCGAACCAAAAGTGGAATTGTCTCTTCCTGAATAGGAGATGGATTCTCGAATCCCATTGCCTTAACGGCCGCTACCAACTCTTCTTTTAATCCGAATTGTTCGAATTTATTCATATAAATTTTTAAATAAGCGGCAAAGGTACGCTAATTAAATGGTATTAACTATTTTAATATAATAAATAGTGTTAATTAGTAATATGGTAATAAACGTTTTCTATAGCCCTCTTTATTTTATAGTAGCATATACGGCCATTGTTGCAGCAGCAAACTGAGCCGCCGAGAACCTTTGTGCATATTGCATGCCTTTTGCTACTTGCAGTTGCCTTGTATCCGCCTGTTTCCAAAGTTTACGGATATGGATAGCTAAGGCAGCTGCATCTTTAGGCTCAAAGTATAAACTATCCGGCCCGCCTGCCTCTTCCAGGCAACTTCCGGTAGCCGCAATTACCGGGGTGCCTGATTTCAGCGCTTCAATCACCGGGATGCCAAACCCTTCAAAAATACTCGGGTAAATAAAAGTCTCGGCCAACTGATATAAAGCCGGTAATTCTTCGAATGATACCTGGTGCAATAATTGCACCCGATGCTCCAGATTATGCTGCTTTATGAATGCTTTCAATTCTGCTGCATAGGGAGTAGCCTTACCTACAAGCACCAGTTTAACTTCTTCCGGTAATTGAAGCAATGCCTCCAGGATGAGCTTTGTATTTTTCCGGGTTTCTAAAGTTCCTACTGATAGTAAAAAGTCTGCGGGCAGCTCATATTTGGCTTGCACCGCCTTTTTTCTTTCTGAATTGACAGGGATAGCGAAAACCGGATCACAATCCTGGTAGACCACTTCTATTTTCGCGGCATCGACCGCATAAAACTGTACCAGGTCCCGTTTGGTCTGCTCACTGATGGCAATGATCTTGTCTGCTTTACGACAGGCCGAAAGGGTCTTCCTGCGGTATATCTTACGGTCTATGACCGGATAAAGGTCGGGGAAACGTTCATAAATCAAGTCATGAACGGTCACTACATATTTAATTCCTCTTGGCTTTGCTCCCAGCGGTAATTCTGCACTCAGGCCATGATAAATCCGGGTGTTGTTTCTGAATAAGGCCCTCTTAATGCTCCAGCTCCGCCAGAAGGCAGCCGGCAATATAGTTTCATTGGTGATGATACGGACCTTTTCCCATTGCTTGCTTTGCTCAAAAAGGGTCGCTGCTTTTAGTTGGGGAACATATAATTGAATAGATTGTTCCGGGTAATGCAGGTGCAGCGCCTCAACCAGGTTCCTGCTGTAATTGCCCAGGCCGGTACGGTTGTAAAAAGCACGCTTTGCATCAAAACCAATATTCATGATCACGAAAATAGTTATTAAAAAGCAGTTTTGACGGGATAACCCGAAAACATAATCTTAATTGAATCGCGTTGCAGACTAGAAAGGCGGTTCAGAAACAAAGGTCATTTCCTGTTTTGTAGCCGGATGCTTTATGCTCAGGCTTTGCGCATGTAAATGCAGGCGATCTGCTTTGGTACCATACAGGTCATCCCCTACAATCGGCGTATTCAACCCCAGGTGATGGGCACAGTGCATCCGCAGTTGATGTGTGCGACCGGTGATGGGAAACAATTGTACTCTTGTCTGTTTACCGGTCACACTTAATTTTTTCCATTTTGTTACTGCAGGTTTCCCATATTCATAACAGACTACCTGATGCGGCCTATTATCCAGGTCTACCCGTAAAGGCAGATCTATTGTTCCTTCCTCTTTTTCCAAAATACCGTCCAATACAGCAATATAAGATTTACGGGTTGTCTTTTTGATGAATTGCGCCTGCAGGTATTCATGCGCCTCTTTGGTTTTTGCTGCGAGCAGGATACCCGAGGTGGACATATCCAGCCGGTGCACCAGTAAAGGCCCGGTAGCATGAGGGTAACGCTTTTCCAAAATATCCTGTACTGAGGTAGGGGATACTTTCCCCGGAACCGAAAGTAATTCTGCCGGCTTGTCCAGCACTACGATCTGCTCATCTTCATAAACAGTTTTAAGCTCATCTCCCAAATCCTGCTGTTGCATCATAGGATTAGGATCCATATCTATGCCCTGCAGCATATGTGCCAGAATCGGCTCGCATTTACCCCGGCAGGCAACATAAAATTGTCCGTGCTTCCTAATTTCCGAAGCAGGTGATGCTCCCCACCAGAATTCTGCGAATGCGAGCGGCTTCAGCTGATGTTGAAAAGCAAATTGCAACATTTTAGGGGCGGCACACTCTCCGGCCCCTGAAGGTGGATTATCAAAAACGGTATGCTCAAAGATCTCTTTTACATTCTTTGCAGCACCATATTGGTCCAGGAAATTATATTGCGCAAATAATTGTTCCTGCAGATTGGCAGACATCGCCTTACGCTCATCTTTTAAAGCTTCAATTTCGTTGAGCAGGCTATCTAAAGCCGCTTGTTCGGGTGCGGCCTGCTCTTTCCAGTACCTTTGCATGAACTTAAGTTCACCCTGCTCTCTTACACTTTCCTGGCGAAGACCTTCCAAAAGATCAGCCCTGCCTTCTTCACAAAGTGCCATTTCCGCATCGGCCCGTTGCAGTTTACGCCTGGCCTTATTCTCCCTGATTTTATCTTTTTGTTGGCGCAGATCGGCATCGGCTGCTGCCTGCTTATCCTGCAATTGTTGCCTGGCGATTTTCAGCTCTGTTGATTGTTCTAAAGTTTCAATCGCTTCATTCACCTTGCTGATTACTTCCTCCCCTTTAAGAAAAAAGCTATCCGGGGCCAGCATATCAAATATAGGAGGTACAAAACGACTATGGGCATTCTTATCCGCCAGCTTACCGGAGAATGCGGAAATATAGCCCACTTCACCAGTTTCTTTTTGCACCAGCATGACGCCAAACATTTTACCGATTACCAGGCCGGTCATCGCCGGGTCCAATCCAAAATTATGTTGCCATTCGGTTTGTGTTTGAATATACTCCTGCAATTCCGCAGCGGCCTCAAGGCAAAGTGGATGGGGCTCATGGTAGAATGGAAAGGTGAAACGCTCCGGAAGTTCGGGAACCGTTATAGTTCTTTTAAAATCTATCCAGCAATCTTTAAGGGAAACGGCAAGTGTCATCATATTAAAATAGGCAGCAAAATTACGGAATAATAAATTTCTCAATCGACAGCGATTGCTTATGTTTGCTTACCGACACCCCTGGAAATCATACAGACATTCATCAATCAGATAATTATTTGATTTTGAGACCACTACCCGACATACAATTATTAACCGAGGGCCTGCTTAAAGGTGATATCGCTTCATTGAGCAGGGCCATTACCCTTATAGAATCTACGCATCCTAAACACCAGGCCCTGGCGGCACAGCTGCTGGACCAGGTATTACCCTACAGCGGTAAGGCCATGCGGATCGGGATTACAGGGGTTCCGGGTGTGGGCAAAAGTACCTTTATAGAATCTTTTGGCATGCACCTGATCAGTCTGGGTAAAAAGGTAGCCGTGCTGGCCATAGATCCCAGCAGCAATATCAGTAAAGGGAGTATCCTGGGTGACAAAACCCGGATGGAACAGCTTTCGGTAGCCCCCAATGCCTTCATCAGGCCATCGGCAGCTGCCGGCAGCCTCGGCGGGCTGACCTATAAAACACGCGAAGCCAGTTTACTTTGTGAAGCCGCAGGGTTTGACCTCATTATTATCGAAACAGTGGGGGTGGGGCAAAGTGAAACCGAAGTGCGCAATATCTGTGATTTCTTTCTCCTGTTGATGCTGGCCGGCGCCGGTGATGAATTGCAAGGCATCAAAAGAGGGATCATGGAAATGGCGGACGGGCTGGTGATCACTAAAGCGGATGGTAATAATGTACAGAAAGCAAAATCGGCCCGATCGGAATATGCCCGCGCCCTTCATTTTTTACCCCCTTCAGTTTCCGGCTGGCATCCCGAAGTGAGTATTTGCTCTTCTATAGATGGCAGCGGTATTGAAGCGGTATATGCCATGATCGAAAAATTCCAACAGCACCAGGTCAGTAATGGCTATTTTGACATGCGAAGAAAAGAGCAAAACTTAAGTGCGTTCCGGCGCTTGCTACAAGAAACACTATTCCAGAGTTTACTGAGCCGTTCAGGGCTTAAGGAACAAATCGCTGATTTAGAATTAGCGGTGACCGAAGGGCGGCAAAATCCTTATTCGGCAGTAATGGATATAAAGAAAACCTTATAATTTTTTATTATGCGCAAGTTCAGCTACCTGCTTTCTATACTTCTTTTGGGCTTATCCGGCTGTGGCAGCATCAAAGGTTTTTATAGCGGCTATAAGCGATTGAGTACCGAACAAACCGCTCAAGTGGTTCTCCTGGTTAATGAAGCAAGCATTCCTGAGGATAAGACCAAAATTTATGCGATCACTGCGAACGCTTTTACAAAAAGTATTGCTGAGCTGGATACTGTGATCGTTTATCGCTGGTCGGCCCATTGCAGCAGTGAAAGTTGTATCCCCATCTACGTTGCAGAGACTTATTGCAAACAGAAAAATTATCATTTATATATTCTTGCAGATTATTATGATGATTTGCTGTTTAAACAACTGAGCAAAACCAGTAATCCTTTACTGGCAGTTAATCACAAATATTACGGTACCGACCGGGTGACTGCTTATGGGAATAAGTTTGAAAAAGAAGTAGATCAGCAAAGGATATTGAACAAGTCGAACAACTATTTCCGTTTTATGGTGTTCGAAAAAGGCAAACTGGTTGCGGTAAAAGATAAATTGAAGTAAATGCGCGAAGCGTATCTCTAAAGGGTATAATTATATTTATAAGTCCAGGATTAACGAAGATGATCATTGCAGCATAAAAGTGTAGCCGGAGTCGCAATAAACAATCCATATAGATTGCAAATACTTACACTTCCTGCTCGAAATTAATTATCGACAGCGGCCCGGCATTGCAATGCTGCTGATAGGCTTTGCTGTAATGTCCAGTAACGGACCCAAACCGGAGATCATGTTCGCAAGTGATTTCCGGTGTCGTTTCCTTGCTACTTTTTGGACAAGCAAAAAGTAGCAAGGAAAACAGTTTTGTCAAGGTGGGTATCTGCCCATTTGCCAATCTCAGATTTGTTTTACCAAATAATTGCTTGCCGATGATAACACCAGCAAAAGCTGAACAAGCAAAAAGTAGCAAAGAATCATTCAATTATTTAGCAAATCAGTGTATTGCAAGTGCTTTTTATATGTTCTTTTGCCTTGATGCAAAAGAACCAAAAAATCAAGGCTCTGAAAAAAATTGGCTAAAAATCGTACAGAGATCCTAAAATTCGCCAAACTCGCCTTGAAATCTATGCGATCAATTAAGCAATGTGTCAGGCTCAGACAGTGGCGAATTTCCCTCCGCAAAGCGAAGGACGGCTCCTGCCCAATTTTCTCAACGCCATTTTTTCAACGGCCGCTCCTCCGTCATTTCAAGCGCAATATAATGGAGTCGAGCAATCTGAATAGATTGCAAGTACTTACACTTCCTGCTCGAAATTAATGATCGGCAGCGCGCCCGGCATTATAATGCTGCTGATGGGCTTTGCAGTAACGGACCCAAATCGGAAATCATGTTCTCGATTGATTTCCGGTGTCCTTTTTGCGCTACTTTTTGGACAAGCAAAAAGTAGCAAAGAAAACACTTTTGCCAAGGTGGGTATCTTCCAACTGGCCAATCTCAGAGTTGTTATACCAAATAATTGCTTGCTGGTGAGAAAACCAGCAAGGGCTGAAACTCTATAAATAATCAAAAGCCAGAACGACGCAACGTTCTGGCTTTATTATGTGTTATCCGGCGAACCATAAAGCTCTTTTTAGGAAAGCGTGCTAACTGCTGACTTAATGCGCTTAACCGCCTCCTGCAATTGCGCCATAGATGCCGCATAAGAAAAACGGATACAGTCCTCACTGCCAAAAGCAGCTCCGCTCACCCCGCTGACATGACCCGTGTTTAATAAGAAGATCGCAAAATCATCTGCGTTTTGAATGACCTGCCCGTTTACATCTTTATTCCCGAAATAATAAGAAATATCCGGGAAAGCATAGAAAGCGCCTTCGGGAGCGACCACTTTAAAGCCTTCTATTGCTGATAAGGCATCAATAAAATAAGCTCTTCTTTCCTTAAAAGCTTCCGTCATTGCCCGGGATGGGGCCTGGTCTTCCAGCAATGCCGCTACAGCAGCATGCTGCGCAATTGAATTAGTGCCGGAGGTAAATTGCCCCTGGATTTTTTCACAGGCCTTCACCATAATTTCAGGTGCGGCAATATATCCGAGCCTCCAACCGGTCATGGCATAGCCTTTAGCAAAACCATTTATCACAATTACCTGATCCCTGATCGCCTCAAACTGCGCAATACTTTCATGCTTACCTACATAATTGATCAGTTCATAGATCTCATCGCTGATCACGGTTATTTGCGGATGTTTTTCGATCACTTTTGCAATGGCTTCCAGCTCTGCTTTGCTGTATACCGCACCCGAAGGATTACAAGGCGAAGAGAACATCAATAATCTTGATTTATCGGTAATAGCGGCTTCCAGCTTCTCTGCCGTCATTTTAAAATGGTCTTCAATACCGCAAGGAATATACTTAACTACTCCTTGTGCCAGTTCTACCTGTGCGGCATAAGTTACCCAAAACGGAGTAGGGATAATCGCTTCATCGCCCGGGTTGATCGTTGCCAGTACAGCGTTTACCAGGGATTGCTTGGCACCTGTGGACACCAGGATATTTTCCGGCTTGTAGTCCAGGTCATTGTCCCGTTTCAGTTTTGTACAAATGGCTTTTCTCAAATCCATGATTCCCGCAACCGGCGTATACTTGGTGTAACCTGCGTCCAGTGCGCGTTTTGCGGCCTCTTTGATATGCTCTGGCGTGTCAAAGTCCGGTTCTCCCAGGCTCAGGCTGATAATATCAATCCCCTGTGCGGTAAGTTCCCGGCCTAATTTTGCCATTAATAAAGTTTGCGGTTCATTAAACCTGTTTACAAACTGAGCAATCTGCATATCAAAATAATTTTGTGGTCCACAAATATAATCAAGAAATAATAGCCGCAATATAAGCATCTCCGCTCATTGGCCCGCTAAAATTTTGACCGGGAGCCTGTTCCATTGGATGCTTTTGATTAAATTTGCCTCACATTTTTCAATATTCTTATTTATGAAACCTTCAATACCGCAAGGTACCAGAGACTTTTCTCCCAGCGATGTGCGCAAAAGACAATATATTTTAAATACGATCAAAAACGTATTTGAATTGTATGCTTACCAGCCGCTGGAAACTCCTTCTATGGAAAATTTGCAAACCCTGATGGGCAAATATGGAGAGGAGGGAGACCGTTTGATCTTTAAAGTATTGAATAATGGGCTGCATGAAAAAAAGGATAAAAACAGGGATAAACTTAATGAAGAGTGGCATAAGGTTTTAGAAAAACCTTATAGCTCGCCGGTGCTTACCGAAAGAGCGTTGCGCTATGATTTAACCATTCCTTTCGCACGCTATGTGGTGATGCACCAGAACGACCTGGCCTTCCCGTTTAAGCGCTACCAGATGCAGCCGGTATGGCGTGCCGATCGACCGCAGCGGGGCCGCTACCGGGAGTTCTGGCAATGTGATGCCGATGTGGTAGGTAGTAATTCCCTGATCAATGAAGCGGAGTTGCTGGCGATTTACCACCAGGCCTTTCACCTCTTAAAAGTTCCGGGTATTAGTGTAAAGATCAATAGCCGGAAAGTTTTGGCAGGATTGGCAGAAGTTGCCGGTCATTCCGATAAGCTGACGGATATCACGGTCGCCATCGACAAACTGGATAAAATAGGCTGGGAGGGTGTTTCGAAAGAACTGGCAGAAAGAGGCTTGAATGAAGCAACCATCAGTTTCATCCACCAATATTTAAACATAAGCGGCAATAACGAAGAGCGCCTGGCAGCAATGGAAAACCTGCTGGAAAGCAGCATAACCGCACAGCAAGGCATCAAAGAATTAAGAGATTCGATTCATTATTTCTCGATCTTGAAGAAAGTGGAATGGGAAAGTGAATTGGTCGTAGACTTCACTTTAGCACGCGGCTTAAATTATTACACCGGGGTGATCGTGGAAGTGTGTACCTCTGCGGTGAAGATGGGCAGCATAGGCGGCGGCGGCCGTTATGATGACCTTACCGGCCTGTTCGGTTTAAAAGGTCTTTCCGGTGTAGGCGTTTCTTTTGGGATTGATCGGATTTATGATGTGATGGAAGAGCTGGGCCTTTTCCCGGAGCAACTGGCTTCCGGCACTAAAGTGTTATTCCTTTTGATGGATGAAGCGGCAACCACGCAAGCCTTACACTATTTAAGTGCATTAAGAGACGCAGGAATTCCGGCGGACCTTTACGCCGAGAAAGCTAAGTTTGACAAGCAAATGAAGTATGCCAATAAGCGCAATGTGCCTTTTGTAGCCATCATCGGTTCTGATGAACTGGCCAACGGCGTCATTACTTTAAAGAACATGGCAGAAGGAACGCAATCCACGCTTAATATCGGGCAATTGATCGAGACCTTATCTGGATCAGCCTCTTCTTGATTTAAAAAAATCTTTCATCAGCTGCGTGCATTCATCCGCAAGAATGCCGTGGCTGATTTTTGTTTTAGGGTGGAAACCGTATTGTTCGCCTACCACATGTTTGTAACCATTCTTTTCATCGGTGCCCCCAAACACCACTCTCCCGATCTTGGACCAGTAAAGCGCGCCACAGCACATCAGGCAGGGCTCTATGGTCACATATAAAGTCGCATCCGGCAGGTATTTGGCACCCAGCTCATTAAAAGCGGCCGTTAAAGCGATCATTTCGGCATGAGCCGTACAGTCGTTCAGCATTTCAGTCTGGTTATATCCCCGGCTCACGATCCTTTCGTTCATCACTACCACGGCGCCAATAGGGATCTCCCCTTCTTCCAGGGCTCTTTTGGCTTGTACCAGGGCTTGCTTCATAAAATGCTCATCTGTCATAATTGCTGCTTTACCGCAAAAGTAAAGCAATTTTAAAAGAATGGAATTTGATACTTTTGTAAAACAATTTTTGATATGGTACCACAGGTTTTACAGCAACATAAATTCTTTTTTGCCGGTGTGGCCGGGGCGGGTATGAGCGCTATCGCGCAGTATTTAAGCGGCTCCGGCAAACAGGTTTCCGGCAGCGACCGTCTGTTTAATACAGATGAAAATGAGCATACGCGCCAACAATTGATCGCTGAAGGTATTACTTGTTACGATCAGCAGGAAGCGCATCTGAGCGAAACGGATGAGGTGCTCGTTGTAAGTACTGCCATTGAATCCACGAATGTAGAGGTAGCTAAGGCACAAGCGCTCAATATTCCCATCATCACCCGCTCGCAGCTTTTAGCCCAGATCTGCGCCGAAAAGAAAACGATCGCGGTTGCCGGTACCAGTGGTAAGAGTACGACGGCAGCGATGCTTTTTCACCTGTTAAGTAATTGCGGGGTAGATGCCTCCCTCATTACGGGTGCCGGTATTGTCAGCCTGATCCGCCAGGGTAAGATCGGGAATTGCTACGTAGGCAAAAGCGATTGGCTGATCATCGAAGCGGATGAAAGTGATGGCTCACTCGTCAACTATAAACCCACGATCGGTATCCTCCTCAATATTGACAAAGACCACAAGGAGCTTTCGGAATTGGATGTGATCTTTAATACCTTCAAAAGTAATATCCAGGAACATTTTATCGTTAACCGCTCCCACCCGCTGGCGCAGGCCTTTGGCATAGACCCGCAAAAGGATTTTGGCAATGGCAGTGCTCTTTATGGTACGGAATTCAGGCAAGATGGCTTTAATATCTATTTTAAGGTAGCCGGTGTGCCCTTCACGATGCCCACGATCGGTGAACACAATATGGAAAATGCTTTAGCCTGTATCGCCGTAGCTCAGCTATTAGATATTAAATTGGAAGACTGTGCAAAAGCGCTGGCATCTTATCCCGGCATTTACCGCAGGCATCAATTATTAGGCCAGGTAAACGGCATTACGGTAATCGATGATTATGCCCACAATCCCGCTAAGATCGCCGCCAGTATCAATGCCTGTAAACCGGTAGCGAAAAAACTTATTGCCTGGTTCCAGCCGCATGGCTATGCACCTACCCGCTTTATCAGAGCTGAGCTGGTAGAAGAAATTGCGAAGAGCTTAAGGCCCGCAGATGAGATATGGATGAGCGAGATTTATTATGCCGGTGGCACGACCACTAAAGACATCTCGGCCAATGATATAATTAATGACCTGAAAGCTTTAGGCTGCAATGCTTATTTTGTAGCAGACCGCAGGCTTCTTCTCACTGAAATGAACAATCATTTCAGTGAGAATTGCGTATTGTTGCTAATGGGCGCGCGTGATCCGTCACTAGAACATTTCGGGCAGGATCTATTTCAACAATTAAAGCAAGCGAACCCGGCCTCTTAAAGCATTTTTTACTTGTATTTTATTAAAAAAGATTATGGATTTTACTTCAGTAAATGATGAACTGCTGGCGCTCAAAAAAAGGATTCGTGCGCTGGGCAAAGAAGTAGTAAAAATAGAAAAAGTAGGTAATGGTAATATGTCGGCCTTTGAATTATTTTATCGCGAGCCTGGGGAAACAGCCGTGAAGCAAACCTACTTCTGGCGACACGATATTGAAAACTTCATCAAGAAGCTGGAAGGATAAAGAGAAGAGCTGTGTATAAAGAGGTAAGCAAATTGGTCCTATTGAGCTCCTTCGACCTGGCCCAGGATGGCAAATTTCAGGCCCTATTCTTGCCACATTCCGACAAGCTCAATGTGACAAGAATTTTAGCTTTTCAGACATCTCTATAATTCATTGTTATTTTTCAACCGCATTCAGGGTAAATGAAAAGGTACTGCCTGTGCCTAATTCAGTCTCCACCGCTATATTGCCGCCTTGTGCTTCAATAAATTCTTTGCTGATGGATAAACCTAGTCCTGTGCCTTCTTTCTGCGTTCCCGGCACTCTGAAATAACGATCGAAGACTTTGTGGGCATATTTTTCAGCAATGCCCGTACCAGTATCTTTAACCACAAATTTCACTTTGTTATTTTCAAGGAATATGTTGAGTGCAATAACTGTATGCTCGTAAGAATAACGAATCGCATTGGTCATAAGGTTGATCAGTACCCAGGTTGTTTTCTCACTGTCTGCCTGCACCATAGGCAGGTTATCAGCATAGGCAACTGCTATCTTTATATTCTTTTGCTCTGCCTGTGTTTTTGTAGCTTCTATCGCATACTGCACCATTTGCTGTACTTCCACCGCTTTTACCGACAATTGGATATTCCCGCTTTCAACCTGCGCCAGGTTAAGTAACTCACCGGTTATTTTCAGTAATCTGCCAGTATCGTCATGAATACTTTCCAATAACTGTTTTTGTTCTGCATTTAATGGACCGATTTGCTCGTTTTCCAACAATTGCAGGCTCATTTTGATCGCGGAAATAGGTGTTTTGAACTCGTGTGAAATAGTGCCGATAAAATTAGTTTTTGCCAGGTCCAGTTCTTTGAACAGGGTAATATTCCTGAGCATGATCACATGCCCTATCAATTGCGCTTGTTCCTCCCCGGTAGGAATAATGTTGATATCAATTAGTTCTTTTTCGAAATAGCTTTCCTTGCCATCAGCGAAGATCTTTACCGGTTCTTCTATTTCTTTTTTTAATTCCGGGTTAACCAGTTCTTTTATCAGGTCGCGCACCAGGTCATTACTTACCGCAATATCCTGGATCTGTTTACCCAACACGTTTTCCACTTTGAGACCGGATATTTTTAGCGCTTCATCATTGGCAAAAAGCACTTTTTTATCTTCATCAATGCCGATCACCGGGTCGTGCATATTATTGATGAGTGTTTCAATACGCTTCTTGCCCTTAAGGATTTTATCCAGCTTACTTTCTGAATACTCTTCGAGCTTCTCGGCCATTGTATTGAATGAGCGGGCCAGCGCTCCAAATTCACTATGACTTTCGAAATGTACGCGTTCTTTATAATTTTGCCCGGCGATCTGTTTGATACTCTCCGTCAATTCTTTTATAGGATTGGCAATATTGGAGGGCAGATTTACAAGCAAAACAAATGCGATCAGGAAACATAAGGTTCCTGTAATGGATATAATAACAATAGCTTTTTGTGCGGTATCATCTGCAATATCACTTTTGCGATTGATGGCTTCCATGTTTAAGCGCATCAATTCAGTAATATCTTTCCGAATGGAAGCATTCAGCCCGGGATTCAAAGGGTCTTTCTTTAAATCAGCAAAGTGAGCAATGATCAAATTCGTCGTTTCCCGCTCTCCTATTTCTGTAACGTTTATCTGTTGCTGCTCCAGGTTTTTTTCAAAATCATTGAAAGCATTCCGATCCACCGGGATTTTTTCTAAAGCCAGCAGCATGTTCCGGGAGTATTCCAGGGTATTGTAATTAGCAACGAGGATGTTATTGGTATCCCGCTTCAATGCGCTTACATAAAAAATACTCATCGCTGCCAGCAGGATAATAAAGGCGAACAATAAACCGACACCGGAGATGAGTTTTGTTTTTATTTTCATTTTTGCTTTAATAATAGTGAGAGGTGATAAGTGATAAGTGATAAGTGATAAGTAAAAAGTGAGATGTTATAAGTGATAGGTGAGAAGTGAAAAGTTTGTGGGGTTTTAGTTGTCCTTAATCATAGCTATTTTTCATTTAGGTTTCTAATTTTAATCATCAGCTTAGGATCACCAGGTCTACATGATCTCCCGACAGTTTTTTTAGCAATGTATTGAAAATACCGGTGTTCATAATCACTTTCCATAAGGTCAGATGCGGCCGACCAATACATATTGTTGTTATTTTCTTTTCTTCTACCTGATCTATTATGGTTTTCACTACTGATGGGCCTGATATCTTAAGGACTTCTGCTCCTAATTCCGTAGCTAATTTATAATTATTTATCAGATGTCTTTGTTTATTTAACGCTATTTTATCTGCATTTTCATTGGGTGTCTGCACATATAACACAAACCACTTACTCTGGTAATAATTGGCAAGTCTTGCGGTTTTTTTGATCACAATTTTCGCCGATCTATCATTGCTGCTAATACAAGCCAGGAAACGTTCATGCTTTAAGGTATTAGGTTTTATGATCTCATTTTCAACTTTCCTGTTTACCTGGGCAGCGACTTCCTTTAAGGCCAGTTCACGGAGCTGCAGGATGTGATCACTTTGAAAGAAATTACTTAATGCTGCCGCTATTTTTTCGGCCTGGTATATTTTGCCTTCTTTCAATCTGGTGATCAGCTCATCAGCGGTAAGATCTATATTTACGACTTCATCGGCCTGTCCAATGATATGGTCCGGGATCCGCTCCGAGACTGTAATTCCGGTGATGTTCCTGATTTCATCATTCAGGCTTTCGATGTGCTGGATATTCACTGCTGATACTACATTAATACCCGCATCCAGGATATCGAGCACATCCTGCCAGCGTTTTTCATTTTTGCTGCCTTCTATATTCGTATGTGCCAATTCGTCCACGACAACTATTTCCGGCCTCAGGTTTATGACCGCCTGAAGATCGAGCTCTTCCATCTCTTTCCCCTTATAGAATAATTTCCTTCTTGGGATCAGGGGCAATCCATCCAGCAGCGCAACCGTTTCTGCCCGATTGTGCGTTTCCACATAACCGATCTTTACATCAATACCATTACGCAGCAAGGTATGCGCCTCCTGCAACATGCGATAGGTTTTGCCTACACCGGCACTCATGCCGATGTATAGCTTAAATTTTCCACGTCTTGATTTTTTGATCAGGGAGAGGAAATGTTCCGCAGATCTTTTTTCTTCCTCCATTGCTAAACTGGTTAATAAGATGGAATGTTATTGATAAGCATTCTGGCACTGTGTATATTTAAAAACTAAATGCCAATGCGGTGATTAGTGAAAAGTTATTCGAGGTGAACCCCTCGTTACGTTTTACAAAAACAGCATCTTTACTATTCAGGTTTTTGATCTCTGTACGCCATACCAGGTTGGGCATGATGGCATAGTCCGCATTCAGTGAATAGCCAAAAGTTTTAAAGCCGTTTTGTGTGCCTGTTGCAATGAGCACACCTGCCTTGTCCTGATAGTATTCTCCTCTCACTGTAAGGCTCAATTTATTGGTTGCATTATATTTTATTATCAAGACTGGTGTGTACCAGGTATTGTATTTATTACTGCCTTTTTCTTTTTGTTCGGCACCTATATCAAATCCGGCAGTGATGCCCATTTTTTTATTAACCTGGTATATTGCATAGAGATTATGGAAGTAACGCATTTGTCTTACGCTGTCGGCTTTATCATTGCCCATAAATGAGCCACTGTTCAAGGTTAGCTTTGCATTGGGTCTATAGGTTAATTGATGCCCGAATGCGGGTGTACTGTTACCTGCTACGCGCTGTATGCGCTGCCAACCATTCAATACCAGGCCGCTTACGAACCATTTCCCGTTGGTAGATGTGTAAGAGATTTTTGCACCTGTTTCGAAATAAGGTGAATTGTCGGCAAACAGGCTGCGCGTCAGTGTCCAGTTATCTTTTCCTACTGCACTTTCAAAGCCGAGATGAGAAGGGAAAATTCCTGCATCAATCCAAAGGTCCCGCTTTTTAGCAATTTTTACGCCGATATTCCCCTCATAGATATTTTTCAATACTCCGGGCTCAGCCGCATAGTTGGCATTCATATATGAACCCACAGCAAGCGCAAGGTTAGCTCTTATTTTAGTTGTGTTATAATTGGCTTTCAGGTAAGCCAGGTTTAAACTCACTTCGTTGTTCCTGTTATGGCTGTACACAAAACCGGGACGTTGATTATTAAGCGGCCGGTTGGCTTCATATTGATAGTAGGCTTCAACGTAACCGCTAATGGTTAATGGATTATTATGGACTGCCTGTGTATCTTGCTGCGCCTGTAAAAATCCTGTGTTAGCCAATAAAAAAGTAGTTATAATTATGGATCGTTTCATTGTTTGTGAGAAGTGAGAAGTGAAATGTTATAGGTGATAAGTGATGGGTGATGAGTGATGGGTGTTAAGTGATAAGTGATAAGTGATAAGTAAAAAGTGATAGGTAAATAGGGAAAGAGGATCAGTCAAAAGTTTATTGCTTTCTTCTTATTTTTTACTCATTTCGTCTAATGCAATATTCAGTTGCAATACATTTATTTTCTCAGGGCCGAACAAACCGGCTAATGGCCTTTCGGTGTGATCAGCAATCAGTTGTTCTAATTTACCGGCATCTATGTTCCTTATTTTCGCGATCCGTTGCACCTGTACTTTCGCTGCCTGCACCGATATATGTGGATCAAGACCACTACCGCTTGCGGTAACCATATCCACAGGGATGGCTGATTTTGTCACATCGGGATTATGAACTAAGAAGGTATCTATACGGGCTTGTACTTCCGCCAGATATTCCGCGTTTGAAGGTCCTTTGTTGCTGCCCCCCGAACCGGCTGCATTATAAGCCACTGCTGAAGGCCGGGACCAGAAATATTTATCTGCAGTAAAAGACTGCCCGATATTGCTGTAATATTTCTGTCCTTTGTGGACAACGGTTTCGCCGTTTCCACTATTAGGTGCAAACAAGGCAATACTCCAGACAGAAAGAGGATAAATCACTGCAAAAAGCAGGATAGTGACTGCAGTAAGCTTAACAGCCGGTAAAATATTTTTTTTCATTTTTTAATTGTTTTAAATGTGAAATGTGGATAGTAAAGTGAAATGGTCACTTCATTACTTATCACTTTTATTAAATAAACAGGGATACGATTAAGTCAATTACTTTTATTCCGGCAAAGGGTACCAACACCCCACCAAGTCCATAGATAAAAAGATTCCTGCGCAATAAGGCCGAAGCCCCGATCGGTTTATAGGCAACCCCTTTCAATGCTAAAGGAATAAGGAAAGGGATAATGATCGCATTAAAAATTACAGCAGATAAAATGGCACTTTGCGGGCTGTAGAGCTGCATAATGTTCAGGCTTTGCAAAGCCGGGATAGCGGTTATAAATAGCGCCGGGATGATCGCAAAGTATTTAGCTACATCATTGGCGATACTAAATGTGGTCAGCGTTCCGCGGGTCATCAATAATTGTTTACCGATTTCTACTACTTCGATCAGCTTGGTAGGATCGTTGTCTAAATCCACCATATTTCCTGCTTCTTTAGCCGCCTGTGTTCCGCTATTCATAGCCACGCCTACATCTGCCTGCGCCAGGGCCGGGGCATCATTCGTACCATCACCCATCATAGCAACAAGTCTGCCTGCTGCCTGCTCTTTTTTGATGTAGTTCATCTTATCTTCCGGCTTAGCCTCGGCAATAAAATCGTCTACCCCGGCTTTCTCCGCAATGAATTTTGCGGTCAATGGATTATCGCCGGTAACCATTACCGTTTTAATCCCCATTTTGCGCAAGCGTTCAAATCGTTCCCGTATACCAGGTTTGATGATATCCTGCAGCTCAATTACCCCTAATGCTTTTTCGTTTTCAGCAACAACTAAGGGAGTGCCTCCATTACCGGAAATCTCTTTTACTTTTTCCTCGATTTCCTGAGGGAAAACTTGTCCTGCTTTCTCCACCATATTTTTTATGGCATCTGTCGCGCCCTTACGGATCCGGGTATGATCAAAGTCAATACCGGAGCTTCTTGTTTCTGCAGAGAATTGTATAAAGCGTGGCGCGCTCAACTGATAGCTTAACGGATTGATGCCTGCCAGTTCGATTATAGATTTGCCTTCCGGTGTATCGTCACTCATCGAGCTTAATACGGCTGCTCTTATCAATTGCGACTCCTCTATACCGTTGGCCGGGTAAAACTGAGTGGCTTTCCTGTTGCCGATCGTGATCGTACCGGTCTTGTCTAAAAGCAACACATCAATATCGCCGGCAGTTTCTACGGCCTTACCGCTTTTGGTAATAACATTGGCCCGCAAAGCCCGGTCCATCCCGGCGATACCGATAGCAGAAAGCAAGCCGCCGATAGTGGTTGGTATCAGGCATACAAACAAAGCTATGAAGGAAGCGATCGTAATTGGTGCATTGGCATAGTCTGCAAATGGTTTCAGGGTTACCGTTACAATTATGAACACTAAAGTAAAGCCTGCAAGCAGGATCGTCAATGCGATTTCATTAGGTGTTTTTTGCCTGGATGCCCCCTCTACCAGTGCGATCATTTTATCCAGGAAGCTTTCTCCGGGTTCGGTCGTAACTTTTACTTTTATTTTATCCGAAAGCACTTTAGTTCCCCCTGTAACAGAACTTTTATCGCCACCGGATTCCCGGATTACCGGTGCCGATTCTCCGGTAATCGCACTTTCATCAATCGTAGCCAGGCCTTCTACAATTTCACCATCGGTGGGGATTATATCACCGGCTTCACAAATGAATATATCGCCTTTTTTGAGCTGCGCGGAAGATATAGTGTTCCCGTTTGCTAACCTGGCCGGGGTTTCTTCTCTTGTCTTTCTTAAACTATCCGCCTGCGCTTTGCCTCTTGCTTCTGCAATCGCCTCCGCGAAATTGGCAAAAAGTAAGGTCAGCAGGAGTATAAAGAATACGGTAAAATTATAAGCAAAGCTTCCCTGGGCATTTGATCCGCTCAGTGTCCACAAGGATACAATGAGCATTACAGCGGTTCCGATTTCTACGGTGAACATCACCGGGTTGCGGAACATTAATTTGGGATGAAGTTTTACAAAGGATTGCCGGAAAGCTTCGTTAAGCAACTCTTTTTGGAACAATGATTTACTATCTGGTTTCATTTTTTTGTTGATTAGTTATAAGTGATGGGTGATGAGTGGTAGGTGATAAGTGAGATGTAATTAGTGAGAAGTGAAAAGTGAGATGTGAGATGTGAAAAGTTTAAAGTGAGAGGCAGAAAGTAAAAGAAAATATTCATATATAAATTATTAAATGTCTATTTTTAGTAAAACACTCCTTATGAAACCACACCAAAAACTGAATGCCTGGATGGACAGCTTCAAACTTGTCAAAACACTCTATGAGATTACCAACACTTATCCTCCTGAAGAAAAATTTGGCCTGATATCGCAAATTCGCAGGGCCGCAGTTTCTGTTCCTGTAAACATTGCGGAAGGTGCTGCCAGGAAAGGCAAAAAAGAGTTCATCCATTTTTTGCACATTGCATTAGGATCACTAACAGAGCTGGGCACACTCATCTTATTAAGCCGTGACCTGGAATTTATATCCAATGAAAATGCTGCTTTATTAATTAATGAAATGGACACCATCGGAAAATTGATTTATGGCCTGATTAAAAAATTGGAAGTGAGAGGTGATATGTTATAGGTGAGAAGTGAAAAGTGGTTAGTGAGATGTCATGAGTTAAAAAGTGAGCTGTGATTGGTGAGAAGTTATAAGTAAGAAGTGAAAGGTGAAAGGCTAGCGTCGAGAAGTGCTCATTTGTAAACAAAAAATACAATAACAAATTATCACTATCCCCTTTTCACTATTCACATTTTACTTCTCACTCTTAAACACTTACATATCCCCGTTTCATTATCCCCTTCTCACTATTTCTCGCCCTACATTGAAAAGTATTCTGCAATAGGCCCTAGTGTCAATGCCGGGAAGAAGGATAACGCCGCTATAATAGCAATCACTGCAAAAACCATCAGACCAAATGTTGCGGTATCTGTTTTCAAAGTCCCGTTACTTTCCGGGATATATTTTTTGTTTGCCAATAATCCTGCTATGGCTATCGGACCGATAATGGGCAGGAACCTACCGAAGAGCAACACGATACCAGTGGTGATATTCCACCATAGATTATTATCGCCCAAACCCTCAAAACCACTGCCATTATTGGCTGCAGAAGAAGTGTACTCATACAGAATTTCACTAAAGCCGTGAAACCCGGGATTGTTTAAGGTTGCCGCGCCCTGTGCCGGGAATGCAGTGGCTAATGCAGTACCCACTAATATCAGGAACGGGTGCAGCAATGCTATGATCATCGCGATCTTCATTTCCCGGGCTTCAATCTTTTTGCCCATAAATTCCGGGGTGCGCCCTACCATCAAACCACTGATGAAAACAGCCAGGATGATAAAGATGAAAAAGTTAAGTAAACCCACACCGCAACCGCCATAAAAAGCATTGATCATCATAGCCAGCAATTCATTCATCCCGGATAAAGGCATGGTACTGTCGTGCATCGCATTAACCGAGCCAGTAGAAATGACTGTAGTTACAATGCTCCAAAAGCCGGATGCCGCGGCTCCAAACCGGATCTCTTTTCCCTCCATGGCTCCTGATGAGTTATCAATACCCATTGCGGTAATAGCAGGATTGCCATTCATTTCCATATTTATATTCGGAATGGCAAGCAATAAAAATCCAACAGTCATTACACCAAAAATCATCATTGATAATTTCTTCCGCCTGATGAAATAACCAAAGGCAAATATCATGGCCAACGGAATAATCAACTGGGCAAACAGTTCAAGCATATTGGTGCCATAATTCGGGTTCTCAAAAGGATGTGCAGAGTTGGCACCAAAGAAGCCCCCGCCATTGGTCCCCAGGTGTTTGATCGCAATAAAGGCGGCAGCAGGTCCTGTAGCAACATTTACAGTATCTCCCTGTAAAGAAGTGACCTGATCTTTGCCATTAAAAGTCATTGGCGTGCCGTTGAAAACCAGTACCAAAGCCACTATAACAGAAAGTGGGAGCAGGATACGGGTACAGGATTTTATTAAAAAGTTATAGAAATTACCCAACTGTCCGGTCGTTTTTTCCCGGAATGCTTTAAACAAAACAGCCGCGGCAGCCAGACCGGTACCGGCACTCACAAATTGCAGGAACATCAGCCACATTTGCGACAGGTAGCTTACCCCAGTCTCCCCCGAATAGTGTTGCAGGTTGCAGTTCACCACAAATGAGATGGTCGTATTAAAAGCAAGGTCGGGACTCATGTTAGGATTATTATCCGGGTTAAGCGGCAACCATTGCTGGGTCATCAAAACGAGCATGCCCAAAAGGAACCAGACCAGGTTAATGGTAAGCATCGCCACCATGTGTTCTTTCCAGTTCATTTCTTTTGCGGGATTGATGCCGCTTATTTTATAAGCCACTTTTTCTATTGGATTAAAAAGCGGGTCGAGTAATGTTTTTTCGCCTCCGTAAACCTTTGCAATGTATTTGCCAAAGGGAAGCGCCAATGCAAGTGTTCCTAGAAACACTACTATTATGCCTAGAAGTTCTGTATTCATTTTTTATACGTTAAAAATTAATTGAAAGTGCCCTACCATAAGGTTGAACAGACCAAAGACGAGCAGGAAGATGCACACAATCCTTACGACCACTTTAATATCATTGAAAATATTTTTAGATTTCATTTTACAGGAATTGATTGGTAAACAAGAAAGGTGGCCCCTGCTATGCCGCCTAGAATTTTTCGGGTTTCAGCAATACATAAACGATGTAAGCGAACACAAGGACGGCCAGGATAAATAATGCGGTCATTTTTTTAATAGTGAATAGTGATAAGTAAGAAGTGAAAAGTGATGAGTGAAAAGTGAATATTATATTTCTTCAAAGAAGCGGATGGAACGGTAAAAAAGCCAAAAGCATAATACGCCTATAAGGCTTAGAATAATGGTAAGCATAATTTGTGTTTTTAAAATTGATTTTAGACACCTGATTTGTAGACTTGCCTTAGATAGGCGCTATAAAGGTTTATGGGAACTTTGCGGAACACCCGTACTCTTTCCGGGGTATTGCAGGAGAAGAGTATATTATCCAGGGAAAAGATAAACACATTTTCTATCGCATTTTTTATGGCCTTGTCTCCTTTTGAATAGATCCTGTCGATCAGATTCAAGCATTTTTGCACCATTATTTCATTATGCTGCACTACCATTTTACGGGTATGGCTGGTAATGACACGTATCAGGGCAAACGGACTTTTAAGGGTTCCCGCCCCGGAAATCTCTGCTGCCGCTTCGGGTAGGACCGTAGTTATTTCCCGGGCTGCTTCTAATTGATTCATTTTGATATCTTTTGTTTACTATCACAAAAGCCAATCCTGTGCCAAACACAACAATCTTATTTTAAATAATTGACAATCAGCTAATTAAAATTTTTATAAAATATTTCCGGACACAAAAAAGCCTATCAAAATGATAGGCACATTATCAAAACGGAATTGTAGGATCACTGAATTTTATACTCTTCGATCTTCCTGTACAGGGTAGCAATGCCGATCTCAAGAAGCCGGGCCGCTTCTGCTTTATTACCCTGGGTATGGTTCAGGATCTTTTGGATATGAAGCTTCTCCACGCTTTGCAGGGAGAATGCCGAAAGCTGTTTGCCCTTTTTGTTTGTTACACCTAACTGGAGCGCTACCGGCAGGTCATCTACCGACAATGTATCGGCATTAGCCAGGATAACTGCTCTTTCCATAACATTTTTTAATTCACGGATGTTGCCATTCCAGCTATGTTGCTTCAAAGCCTTCAGGCAATCGGGTTGGATGGACGTAATTTGCTTATTCATTTTTAAAGCAAATTGTCGCATAAAATGTAGTGCCAGCAGCTCTATATCCTCCACGCGGTCCCTTAACGCCGGTAACTCGATCTGGAAAACGGAAATACGGTAAAAGAGATCTTCCCGGAAATGACCTTGTGTGATTTCTTCTTTCAGGTCCCGGTTAGTGGCCGCGATGATGCGTACGTTTACTTTGGTTGGTTTAGTTTCCCCTACTTTTATAAATTCCCCCGATTCTATGACCCGCAGTAATTTCGCCTGAAGTTCCAGGGCCATTTCTCCTATCTCATCCAGGAATATCGTCCCCTTATCCGCTGCTTCAAACAAGCCTTTCTGATCTTTTAGGGCACCGGTAAATGCCCCGGCCTTATGCCCAAACATTTCACTCTCTAAAAGATCTTTGCCGAATGCGGCACAATTGATGGCCACAAAACTTTGTTGACTGCGGCCGCTTTCCTGATGGATCGCTTGTGCAAAAACTTCTTTCCCGGTTCCGGTTTCACCGGTCAAAAGGGTTGCGGTATCTGCTTTTGCTACTTTTTTTGCCAGCTCTATGGCCTGCACAATAGCTTTTGAATGCCCGATGATGTGATCAAAAGAAAGCTTATTGCCTGATCCCTGTTCCAATTGCAGCAGGCTTTTGGCCAGCACAGATTTTTCTATTGCCTGGTACAGCAAAGGAATAAGCCTGTTGTTATCATCCCCTTTGGTGATATAATCAAAGGCCCCGTTTTTGATCGCCTGCACACCATCAGGAATATTGCCGTATGCCGTAAGCAGAATGATCTCGATAGCCGGGTATTTTTCTTTGATGGTCTTTGAAAGTGCTACCCCACTGCCATCCGGGAGCTTCACATCACAAAGCACCACATCAATAGCTGATTGACTTAATTGCTTCAGGCCGGATGTAGCATCAGGTGCCTGCACCACTTCAAAACCTTCCAGACTGATGATTCTTGCCAGCAATGTCCTCAGCTTTTCTTCATCATCTATAATCAATACTTTCTTTCCCTTATTCATTTCCGCAGGCATTAACGCTGGTTAACTTTTCGCTTTAAACTGAATACCTTCACCGGCTGATAAACAAGCGGTATGTGTTCGATCAACACATCGTTCCGGTCCAACCCGAAAGCATTTTGATCTTTTTGGCCTAGTTTTTTCAGGAAGAAATAGGACTTTAGGATCATTCCTTCTTTCAAAGCGAATTCATTATCTACAGAAAGGTATTTTTCCATAATGATGAATTTAAAATCGATAGCCGGGTTATACTTGGTGCTGCCATTATTTTTAAGGTGCAGGTTCAGTTCCTGGTCAGCGATCAGGTCGTCTATGATTTTTTCAAAGTATAGCTCTGTTTTAGGTTGAACACGGAAACCAATATTTAATACGATCTTGATCACTTTATCATCTACCAGCTCTGTCACTTCATAATCTAAAGTATACGGATGATTGGTACGGTTGATGTGGAAGAACCAGTAAACATCAGCCCGCTTAGGTTTCTTATCGAATATGGATTTCATGATCCGCGCTTCGATCTGGTCGCGCCGGTCGGCTTTGGTCAGGTAGATCAGGTGAGTAGCGAATTTAGGGATCTCGGTATCATCACTCAATGCAGCTAATTGATGGGCATGCTTGCCCAGGTCTTCAAACTTGGTATAGCGGTTATTGATCTTACGACCAAAATAGGTGACATACATTACCAGGAAAAAGACACCGCCACCAAACACAGTGATATAGCCGCCCTCCTTGAATTTAATCACATTGGCAATAAAAAAGGAAATCTCTATGACGGCAAATACCAGCAGGAAAACATAAACGAGTAGCTTATTCCATTTTAGTTTGTACAACATAAAATAGGATAAAAGAATCGTTGTGGTCATCATAGCGAGTGTAATGGCCAGTCCGTAGGCCGCCTCCATGTGAGAGGAGCTCTGGAAATAAAGGATCACTAATACGCAACCGATCCAGAGTAAATTATTGACACTGGGAATATAGATCTGGCCTTTGGTTTCAGACGGCTGCTTTACTCCCACCCGCTGCCAGAAGTTGAGGTTGATGGCCTCGTTGATCAAGGTAAAGGATCCGCTGATCAAGGCCTGGGAAGCAACGATTGCCGCAAGCGTAGCGATTAATATACCCGGGATCAAGAACCATTCGGGCATCATTTCGAAGAAAGGATTACGACCTTCCAGCAGGGTACCGCCACTGTTGAGTAACCAGGCTGCCTGGCCCAGGTAGTTCACGATCAGGCATACTTTTACAAAAGCCCAGGTGATCCGGATATTGGCCCGGCCACAGTGCCCCAGGTCGGAATACAAAGCTTCCGCACCCGTGGTACATAAAAATACAGCACCTAATAGCCAGAAGCCCTTTGGATAATGCGTGAGTAATTCGTAGGCATAATAAGGATTGAGCGCCCTGATCACACTTGGCGCCTGGATCACCTGGCTCAGGCCGATCAGGAGCAGAACCAGGAACCACAGCGCCATAATAGGGCCAAAGGCTTTACCGACGGTATGGGTCCCGAACCTTTGTACAAAAAATATCAGGGAGATGACGCCAATTACGATAGGTACAACGGGAATATGCCCGATGCCGTCAATCATCTCCAGCCCTTCAATCGCAGAGGTTACTGAAATGGCCGGGGTGATCATGCCATCAGCCAGCAGTGCTGCGGCACCGATCATGGTAGGAATGGCCAGTCTTTTACCATAGCGGCGCACTAAAGAGTAAAGGGAGAAGATACCTCCTTCGCCCTGGTTATCGGCTTTAAGGGTCAGCCAGACGTATTTTATAGTGGTTTGCAGCACCAGGGTCCAGAATACACAAGAGACACCTCCCAGTACTAAGAGTTCAGAGATCTGTCTTTCGCCGATGATGGCTTTAAAGGTGTAAAGCGGGCTGGTACCGATGTCGCCATAGATAATACCGAGGGCGACGATTAAGGAAGCGAAGGTTACCTTTGCGGCCCCGTGCAGTGATTGGTGTTGGTTAGCAGCGGATGAATTTGCTTGCATCTTTGATAAATAGGTTATCCTGCAAAGTTGTTTTTGATTTCATCAAGAGCTTATAAAAATAGCGCTGCCCGGTATAAAGAAAATATAAAGAAGGTAGTGTCTAAAAAGGTAGCCAAATTTGTCCTATTGAGTTCCCTCGATCCTTCGACCTGGCTCAGGATGACAAATTTGATGCACAATTCTTGACACATTGCGACAAGCTGAATGTGACAAGAGTTTTGGCTTTTCAGACACCCTCTTCTGCTCTGGAACTTTTACTCCGGGATCAAAGTAACGCCGTTCAAATCGGCTTCGTTACTTTTCAAAAACGCATAAGTTATTTTATCAACCCGGCAATCTATGAATTGTACCTTTTTGAATTTCCGGTTATATTTAAAGAAACTGTTTAGTATAGTGGCATTTTGAAATTTAACGCCATAAAAAGCACAGTTTTCAAAGTGACAGTTTTCTATATTGCCTTCAAATACCACATCGCTGATGCCCGTATTTTTAAATGTAGTAAATTTCCATATGGTGTCCTGCAGGATATTACGTTCGAAATACCCATCGCTTATCCTGGCTCCGGAAAAGTCTGCCCCGGAAAAATCGCATTCACCAATGTTGTTTCTTAAAAATTCGGTAGCTACAAAGGAGCAATTATTGAATTGATTATTTAAAAAATTAGAAGCCTGGATTTTACTCTTGCTGATATTTGAAGCTGAAAAATCACATAATTCAATATTATTTTTACCCAGCATAAGTCCTGAGAGATCCGAGTCTATAAATTTACAGTGCTTCATATTAGAAGCGCTAAACTTTTCTTTCAGGTTTTTTAACCCCGAAAAATCAGCATCTACCCAATTGCCCTGGGACATATCCCAGTTCATCTCGAAATTCTCCGCTTCCATTGCTTGGGAACACTCCTCTTCCTGAGGGCTCAATAAGTCATTATTTACCTTGCCCGGTTCGATAGCCTGGAAGCTTTCAGAAAAGTAATTGAGGTCCACACCCAGAATTGTCGCCAGCAGGTTCAGGGTAGACAGGTCGGGCATTGATTCGCCGCGTTCCCATTTGCCAACAGCTTGCGGACTGATGGAGACTTGCCGGGCAAGCTCCGCTTGTGAAAGATCATTTTTCTTTCTCGCTTCGGAAATTTTATTCCCGATTGATTTTGGATGGAGTATCATATTCGTATATTTTTTGGTGCTACAAAGTTGGCATCATACATCATGGCGTTCCAAATAAATACTGTTACTTATAGTTGTTTCTACGCTACTTTTAGTTGTTTTCCAGCAACTAAAGGTAGTTTTTGCTGTTAAATCACTTATTAGCAGAACCTGTAACCCACACCGCTTTCAGTAATAATATGTTGGGGTTGATTGGGCTGATCTTCTATTTTCTTACGCAACGTGCCTACGAATACCCGCAGGTACTGGGTTTCTGCCTGGTAGCCTACGCCCCAGACTTCTTTAAGGATAAACTGGTGGGTCAATACACTCCCTTCATGTTTGAAGAATAGCACCATCAGGTTGTATTCAGTGGAGGTCAATTTTACAATCTCCCCGTTTTTCTTCAGGGTCCTGGCCGTAAGATCAATTTCCAGGTCGCCGATTGCCTGTACCGTTGCATGGTTGTCAATGGCCTGGTTTCTCCGCATGGCAGAGCGGATCCGGGCCAGGAGCTCTGCAGTGCGGAAGGGTTTGCTCAGGTAATCCGTAGCACCATTGTCTAATGCGGTGACGATATCATGCTCGGTATTTTGTACCGAAAGGATGATGATCGATTTGTTGTACCACTCCCGCAAGGTTTTGAGGAGCTCATGGCCGCTGGTATCGGGCAGGCCCAGGTCCAGCAGGATCAGGTCCGGCGGGTGGTTGGCCGCCATCACCAGGCCTTGCCTGCCGGTATCGGCCTGCAGCACCTGGTAACCGTTGCTTTCCAGGCTGATCTCCAGCAGTTTCCGGATCTGTGGCTCATCATCGATCACGAGGACGGTACTTTTATTCATGTTTCAGGTTGTTTAAGTAAGTGGTTTCCGCAGGAATCAGGACAGTAAAGGTAGCACCGCCTTTTTCATTATTGCTCAAATGTACGGAACCGTTCTGGGCTTCGGCAAAACCTTTTACGATGGAAAGGCCCAGGCCGCTGCCCCCGGTCTTACTATGGGGCAGGCGATAGAATTTATCAAAGAGCAAAGCGATCTCGGTTTCGGGGATGCCTTTGCCGTTATCGGCGATTTGGATCATACAGGATTCGGATTCGTGCCGTACGATGACGCCTATCTGGCTGCCGGCAGGCGTGTAGTGCACCGCATTATGTAAGAGATTCAGCAGGATCTGTTCCGTAAAGCCAATATCCAGCTTGAATAAGGGTAAGGGTTCTGTTTCTTTAAAGAGGAAAGTATGTTGTGCTGCATTTATTTTTTGCAGGGCATTATTGACCAGTTCGTTCATATCGCACCAGTCCCGCTTGGGCTGGAGCATACCACTTTCAAGGCGGCTCATGTTGAGGATATTTTCTACCTGCCGGTTGAGGCGCATACCCGCGATGTCGATATCATTGAGGAGGTCAAGCTGCTGGGGTTGGCTGAGTTTATCTTTATTGTCTTTCAGGGTATCTACCGTCCCCAGTATTGTCGCGATGGGCGTTCTGAGCTCATGAGATAAGGAGTTGAGCAGGGTATTGTAGAGTTTGATGGTGTTTTCTTTTTCTTCTTTGTCGCGGGCTTTCTTCTCGGCCTGACGGATCTTGAAGGTGAGCACGGCATTCAGCAGGGCCACGAAGAAGTAGGAAAGGAACATGAGGAGATCCTCGGTGTTGCTGATCTCCAGGTTAAGCACGGGGGGGATGAAAAAATAGTTCCAGATGAAGGCGCTGAGGATAGCGGCTACCAGCACGGGCAGGATATCGAAGAGCATGGCGACTACTGAGACCGTGAGGAGCAGGGCCAGTGCGGCCACGCGGTAGTTGAGCCCGGGTTTAAAGTAAAAGCAGATAGCGGACACGATTAAGATGGCCGCTATGCTGATGAGGTATTGCCGGGTATGTGCCTGCGGGGTTTTCATATCTTTTGTTATTGGGGCGCAGGGTCAAAAGTAGGGAATTACATGAGCAAATATTAATCTTACTTAATAGAATTTTAAGGGGAATTATTAATTAAAAACAATAAGTTGATTTATTGATGATTCTTATATACTCAGACTATTTGGTTTCACTAGATTTCAGAATAATATTCTTTGATATATCATAAACTAACGCAAGTTCAAAATATAATTTTTCTAAGTTTTCACTTGTATGTGCAAATGGTATAGCTTTTGATTCATCAAAATCAGGGTTCGAATGAACAATAGAACAACGAATAGTGTAAATTCTATTGGTTAGAGTATTTAAAAAATTTGACTCGTTAGAAAAATCAATACCCGGAATTTTTAAAGTTTTTGAGAATTGAAATACTTGTTCTTTTTGAAAATAGTCAAATTGTTGAATGGATATCAAATAATCTTTAAACTCATCTAAGGAAACAAATTGTTGAAGGACTCTATTAAGCTTGATTTTATCTGTTAAATGTTTTTCATTTTCCTTTTTAAAAATATTAATTGCTTGATTTACATAGTTATCAACTTTAAGATGAAAGTCTGGCTTTAAAAGTAAGTTTTTAACTTGTTCTGCAACATTAAAATATGCGCTCCTATCTGCAAAATACTCAATTATATGAAAATAACATAGATATTTAAATGGTGCTAAATCTACTTTTTCAGCTAAATGGAAATATTGGATAAGTTCAGGAATATACTTTTTGTAGGTAAAATTGATTTCCTTTTCTGGTCTATCAGAAATAGGACGCCGAATTGTTGGAATTCTTTTATTGATGGAACTTAATTCTAACATTTCAAGTGAAACATTAAAGCTGTATTCAATGTCAAATAGAACCGAATTCAATATATTTCTCAAGTCAATATTTAATCCTTCCGGGGATAACCGTTTGAAATTTTCAATTTCTATAACGATTGTAGATTTTTGTACACTATTTGGAGTGAGTTTATTTTTAAAGAAAATAGCAGGCAATAAATCATTACTTAAGAATATATTTATTTTCATTTCATTCTTAAAATAATTTAAAGAGATATCAAACGGCTTTCTCTTAAGTACAAAATTTGGAAATCTTGGATTTACCGATTGGAGAATAATTTGATATTTGTCATTATACTTAACTCCAATAAATTCATCCAATATTTCAGGCTTAAGTTCTAGTACCTTTTTAAGCTCTAGAGCTTCCTCTTCATCAAAAATCAGAATTGTAACGTTCGTGTTTCCTGAAAAATTTGAAACTTTGTAAGAAGTGTAAACTTCAGGAATTTCTCCATCTAATACAAACGGATCTTCTTCTTCTAATTTTTCTATATTTAAATATGGATATGTTTCTTGTAACTCAACGATATGTTCTTCCATCTTAACAATAATTTCAATTAATAAATTATAACAGTCAATATCAAAAATGATACATTTAAGCATATTAGGCAATACTGGATTTCCCGTATTTTTAATCCACATTACTCCTTATACTCCCATCTGAAGCAAAGAGCAATTCAATAAAAACCTCCTCTTCAACAGGTACTTCTTTTCTCTTGATGATATCAAACTGCAAATCCTTCAGCGCATTGTTTAAAGAGTTCAAACAATGCCGGCACTCTCTTGCTTCCTGCTTACTCAGCATTTTTATTTCCGGTGATACTATCTTCACCTGATCTATTATACCCGCCTTATTGATCCGGATGGCATAACGAGAAGAGCAATCAAATTGCTCCAGTTTTTTCCATTTATATAAACGAAGCTTCTCCAGGATGATCTTTGCCACCTGGTCCGCCTTCTTCCGGTTTATCGCATCGATGTCATCTACATAGTTTTCAATGAGTGTTGTTGCCATTACTTTTCCCTGTTTTATCTGTAACAGGGTTTCGTACAGGAAAACGTATTCGAAAACGCCATCCCAACTAACTATTTCATTCTTTTCAGTTGCTACCGGGAAGCTAATCTCACCATCTAACCAGTCTAGCAAGACTTTTCCTTCTTTCACTTTATTGCCAAATACATGACTTAAATTTCTTTGGGACATCGCTGTATCTATATGATTGATCGAATTACAAGTAATAATTCCGACAACAAATAAACTATCGTTTTCAACCTGGTAAATAGTCTGGTATCCCCGTGCACAATTAGTGGCAACTATCGCCTCTTCTATTAAAGAAAGCCTGTCTTGTTCATCTGACTTTAACTGCTCTATATGCTTTTTCAAAAGCAACTCATAAATCGGGATCGTGTCCTTTTGATAAATAATATAATCGGGGAGTTGCGGACTGGCCATAACATGCGTGCTTAAAAGCAGGAACAGCAGTATTAGTAGTCTTTGCAGAAATGATTTCGTCATAAGATATCGCTTATACACAAGATACGTCAATGTTTGATTAAGCGTTGGCAAATGTAACAGTCATTTACTCAACGTACTATACAACACACAAGTCCTTAACCGATCCTCATTCACCAGCAACGGATGCTCGAATTCATATTGCTTCTGCAGGCCTATCTTTTGCATAACCCGCTCCGATTTAAGATTGACTTTTGGCGCGACCGAGTACACTTCTTTAATATCCAGGTGTTCAAAAGCATATTCAAGACATCTTTTAGCCCCTTCTGTAGCGAAGCCTTTGTTCCACACACTACTTTTCAGTCTCCAACCTATATCAATACAAGGGGTAAAGTCTGCCGGGTAGTGCTGCTCTGAAAGGCCTATAAAACCAATAAACTCTTTCGTATCGAGTATATCCACCGCAAAGTAGCAAAATCCCTTCTCATTAAACTGCCGGTTCATTCTTTCGATAAATGCCTTGGTTTGTTCCATAGTCAGCAAAGCCGGGAAAAATTCCATCACGCGCGCGTCGGAATTAATCTCCTGCATCGCTTCCATATCTGAAGCTTGCCAGGCCCTAAAGCCTAATCGTTCCGAAGTAAAGAGATAGCTTTGGTTGGTAGGAATCATAAGTTAGTGAATAGTGAAGAGTGATAGGTGATGAGTGATAGGTGATGAGTGGTTAGTGAAAAGTAAGTAGTGAAATGTGAGATGTGAGATGTGATAAGTAGCTAGTGAGAAGTGATAAAGGAATAGTGAATAGGGAATAGTAGTTGGTGATGGGTAAAAGCTATTCCTGTTCGGTCAGCAGCTTGTAAAGTAGCGATTTTTTATAAATTTCCTCAATTGTCTCTTGCTCATTACCAGGGGTTAAATAGACTAATTGCCAAGCGTCCAATTCAATCTTTGTATCCAGGAAAGTGATATAATAATGAATCAGCTCTTCTTTTTTAGCCTTTATTTTTTCTACACTATAGTTTTTAAACGCTTGTTCATACATCTTATGTAATTCGTTTTTGGAATACAAGCCGAGTAACGTTTTATAGGCTAATGCTACAAGCGCTGAATTGTCTGCAAAACCATCTTCAAGTGTATAGGGTAACAATACGGCTAAAGCTTTCTGTTTATCATTTAGCCCCAGATAACTTTTAGCATATAATTCCGCCATGTATATCTCATCTGCCGCATGTTCATTCCCACAAAAATGCCGGTAAGGGTACCGCTTCGTTAAATCAAGGTATTTTATGGCCTCCGCATAGTTGCTGTCCTTTATACTCATATCTGCGAGTACTTTAGCCGCCCTGTTTTTGTAATTGGCATAAGGCTCCGCCATTAATCCCGAACCTACGCCTCCGAACTCTTTATCATCAGCTTTGCTATTTAAGATTTGCAAAAAGGTCAACTTCGCATCCCCGCTATCTTTCAATGCCAACTCTATAAACCCCTTATTATTTAAAGCTCTGAAAAGCAGCTTCGATTTTGGGAAACTGTCCACGAGTTCCTGGTAGTAGCCAGCGGCCTTATACAGGATCGTTTCTTTTATCTCCGTGGCCAGGTCCTTTACTGCTTCGAGGCTGTCCGTTTTAATAATTTCATCTAAACCAAGATCATCCCGAACCAATTGTCTCAGCGCCAAACCATTTTCAAATAATAGTTCATCCCTCTTTACTGATTGCCCTTGCCCCAACCCAGTTTGTACCCAAAAAATAAGCGATAATAATAATATCAGGTTCTTCATTACAACAGCATATTTATTAAAAATGTGGCCAGGAATAGATACGTATCCGATCCGGCTATTTCTTATAGATGCACGTGATAATAAAATAGTTGTAAACGCCGGTGTGCAGCAACAAAAAAAAGCAGCTACATTGCTGTAACTGCTTTTGGTGACCCTGTCAGGATTCAAACCTGAAACCTTCTGATCCGTAGTCAGATGCTCTATTCAATTGAGCTACAGAGCCATTCCGTTTGATTGGATTGCAAAGGTAAAACTACTTTTTTTAACCGCAAAATTTTTTTTGTGCAAAATGCAAAATTTCTACGCCAAATCCCGGCATCAAAACTTACTTCTTCAAATTGGATTCATAAATAGCCACCCAATCCGCGACACTCATCTTCCGCATTAATTCCCCCATAAGCTCATAAGGAATCTCGTCAAACTTTTTAAACCGGATACAACTCTTCCCCATATCCAGTTTCCGCTTACTGTGCTTAGGATATTCACTCACAAACCAATCCAACAATGCCGGATCAGAATAGATACCCATATGGTAAAAATTGATCGAATTCTTTTGGGAAGCCAGCCCTGCAAAAGGCAGCGGCTCCACCGGCTTACAATGATACCCCGCAGGATAAATCGTATGCGGCACCACATAACCCAAACCACCATAACTAATCGCCGCCTCAAACCCTTCCGGCAGGTTAGCAACAATCACTTCATGCAGCTTATTAAAGGCGGCTGCCCGGTCCTCCGGCAGGTTTTCCAGGATGGCTTCAACAGTAGTACCATTTGCTTTCATACTTCATAATTTTATTACCTGCTAAATTACAAAAAAGGCTCAAATGAACCACATTTGCTATCGCATAGCTCCCTTTATACCGCACAAAAGAAAGTGCCCGGGAAATTAATCCCGAGCACCCCATTTATAACCTAACCAAATTATAAATTAGTATTGATTTGTTTCTGCCGCCCAGGTAGTCCATTTTGCAGTCCAGTCCGTAGAACCATTAAATGCACCTACATAGTCTACAGTTTGGAAACCAGTCAGACCGCTAAAGCTCGCACCCGTTAAGGCCATAGAACCTGATTTTAACAGGAAGCTAGGTACGCCTACGCTGCTGGATACAGCCGGAGAGTATTTGTAAGCATCTGCTAACAATACAGTATCACCGTTAGGGTGTTTGCTGTTACCGTTTGTAGTGAACCAATCAGCTACATCAAACGCAGTGTTAGAAGCTTTATAAGCATTCGTACAACCAGCGATGATATTGTTTTTGAACATCAAAGTACCCGCAGTGATATTAGCAGAAGTTGGTGTACCTTTTGTATCGTCGATATAAACTCCGGTAGGGAAACCTACAATGATAGAGTTCACCAAAGACATAGAAGAGTTACGACGGATCTGCGCGCCATTTTGGTAGTTAGCATTGATACCGCTTAAAGAAGTTCCTTTACCAGGACCTACGATCGTAACGTTAGAGAAAATAGCACTTGTTTTAGGGCTGTTAGTAGAACCGTTCGCATCGTTATCTGATTCGAAACCGTTAGAACCGGAAACGTCAGCGATGTTTTTAGCACGTGAAGCTAAAGCGAACTGAATTTTACCAGAGAAACCGAAATCTGTATCGAAATCATCATCCCAGGTGTAAGTCGCTACTAAGTGATCACAGTTTACAGTACCACCAAACCACTCAAATGCATCATCACCGGAACGGTATACCTGCACGTGGCTGATTGTTGTACCGCGGCCAACACCACCCATAGTCAGACCGTTGATCTCGTTATCCGGAGAATAAGCAACACCGGCGAACTCAATTCTTACATATTTTAAAACGCCTGAATTATCTTCAGGATCTGTACCACCATATTCGTTATACTCAGACTCTTTACCGGCAACGGTTGGTTGAATACCACCTTCAATTACTTCCGTACCGCCATTAGGATTGATCGGCGCTTTACCTAAAAGGATCACACCACCCCAATCGCCTTCACGTCTGTCACCTGCAGCAGATTCAGAAGTAAAGATGATAGGTTTATCAACAGTACCTTCAGCCATGATTTTACCACCACGGGCAACGATCAAAGAAGCTTTAGTCTGCTTGTCACCCATAATAACCGTACCCGGCTCGATTGTCAATGTAGCACCTGCCTTCACATATACAAAACCTTTCAGTACATATTTTTTATCCGCTGTTAATTTCATATCTCCGGTGATATCACCTTCAAGGACATTTTCAGTAGAAGTACCTGGATCTGTTGGTTTATCTTTTCCACAGCTTGCAAGAAATAATGCAGATGCAGCAATTGGCAATAAGAAAGCCTTTTTCATAACTTTTTGTTTGATTTGATTTTTATGTGGCAAAACTATCAGAGCTATGTAAAGGAATCGTTACGGGTATATTATCTTAATATTAAGATGAAAAGAAAGGATCATTCAATACGGGCATTTTCATCTGTATTGAATGATCCGGAGGCTTAATTTGCTTCAAATCCATTGGTAATAAAACCAAATTGATCTGCATGCTTATTTAATTCGATAACATTAGAAACGTTGAGCTTCTTAAAAATCCGGCTTTTATAGGTACTTGCCGTAGAAGAAGAAATGGCCAGTTCGTTGCCAATCTCCAGGATACCCAAACCTCTCAGTAATAATTGGGTCACCTTTTGTTCCCTTGCCGAGAGGCCGTCAAAAGGATTCAAAATATCTTTTCTGTAAAGGTAAAGCTGTTCTAATTGCTGCTGCTGCAGTTCCGGCACAAAGCGCCTGCCCTGTACCGCATTTTCAAAAGCCATCCTTATTTCTGTTTCGCTACTATGCTTACTGATGAAAGCCTTCACTTCAGCTAATCCCATACAGGTTTCGAAAAAGCAATCATTATTGAGCTTAGTCATCACTACAATCCGGGGCTCCGCCTGGTGATCAAGAATCGTCTTGATCATGGATATACCATTAATACCCTGCATATGCAGATCAATAACGATCAGGTCATACCTGTCGCTTTGCAATGCCTGCTTTAAGGCATCATAATCAGAGGCCGATACAATATGGTGCTCTGGCCCCAGTACTTCTGTAATTATAGTTTTAACGCCAACTCTTATGCTATACAGATCATCTGCAATAAGTATTCTATACATCCCACACAATTTTTTTAAGAGTGGCGCAAATGTAATGATTAATCAACAAATGGAAGATACAGATAGCTGTATTTTTTAATATTACAGCATTGTTAACTTAAAACTATTTCAATTGAGCAAATTAAATGCGGGGACGCCAGGGAATTTCTTTAGCCCCCTGCAGCTGAACAATATAACGCGCCAGTACAAAAAGGAAATCGGAAAGGCGATTGAGGTACTTTAAGACTACTTCTGCCACAAACTCTTCCTGGTTGACCAGGTGTACACAAAGTCTTTCCGCCCGGCGGCAGACACAGCGTGCTACATGAAAGGTGCTAGCGGCTACACTTCCTCCGGGAAGGATAAAGGACTTCATCACCGGCAGCTTGTCATCCATCTCATCAATGCGTTGCTCCAGCCATTCGATATCTTTGGGATGCAGGTCTGGCAGTTTTTGCTTAGGCGCTTTTTCCGGGTCGGTAGCCAGGCTGGCCCCCAGAGTAAACAGGCGGTCCTGTATCTCCAGTATCCACTCATTAATCGCCGGATCGGCCAGCTGGTCGGTTCCCAGGCCCAGGAAGGAGTTCAATTCATCCACTGTTCCATAAGCTTCTATCCTTAAACTATCTTTCGCTACACGCGTTCCGCCTATAAGGCCCGTAGTGCCTTTATCCCCTGTTTTGGTATATACCCTGAATGCCATTATATATTGTATTAGATAAGAATTCAAATTTAGGTATAAATTTGCGGGCAGCGTACTATTCTGTAGGCAAAAAACAAAACTGTCCTTTTATGATCTGTTTTCCCAATGCTAAAATCAATATCGGTTTGTTTGTCACTGAAAAGCGGGCCGACGGCTATCATAACCTGGAAACCATTTTCTTCCCGGTACCGGTCTGCGATGCACTTGAAGTACTTCCTGCCGCCACGAGCGGCATCAGCATACACGGACTGGAAGTCGCCGGAGCCGCACAACAGAACCTGGTATGGAAAGCCTGGGAATTATTGCAGAAAGATTTTCCTGAAAAAGTGGGCCCTGTAAATATACAGCTGCTCAAAAAGATCCCGATGGGCGCAGGTATGGGCGGCGGCTCTGCGGATGGCGCTTTTATGCTGGATTTGCTGAACCGTTTTTTCAAACTCGGATTGGATCAATCGCAACTTGCCGCTTATGCTTTACAGCTGGGCAGCGATTGCCCTTTCTTTATTTACAATGAGCCGAGTTTTGCCGTTGGGAGAGGAGAGCTGTTGCAGCCCATTAGTTTAGACCTGAGTCCATATACGATACAGATCATTTGTCCTAAAGTGCATATCACGACTGCGGAAGCTTTTAAAAACATTCAACCCAAACCTTCAACGTTTGACCTGAAAAAAATAAACGGGCTGGCTATAGCAGACTGGTCGCAACATGTCTTCAATGACTTTGAAGGTCCTGTATTTGCTGCGCATCCGGAGCTGGGTGCAATCAAACAGCAGCTTTACGCACAAGGCGCGCTATATGCCGCGATGAGTGGTACCGGTTCTACTGTTTACGGTATTTTTGAAAAGAACAAAAAAGCACAAATCAAATCAGACCTTGTTTTTGAGCAATTCACTTTTTAGCATGCGCTATTGCTTATATTTTTAGAGATACTTGTATAACAAAATTTCCCGGACTTGCGTTTGCGCTTGATCACTAAAGGTTTTTATAGCAGCGGGCAGACCGTTAGGCAAATATTCAAACACGTATCTTCTATCAAAATTATTCCCATTAAAATAGTCATAAGCGATCAGTTGGCCTTTATCATTGTAGCTGTAATAATACTGGTAGGAAGGCGTTTTATCTTCATGGGTCATGCGATACTGCACGATGTTTGCGGCACTATCATATTGGTACAAATCAAAGTGATGCACGGTGTTTTCAATCACTACTTTTTTCTCAATGCAACCTGGCAGCATTAAATTCTGGTACTCGTCGTAATAGTATAGTTGCTTCGGTTTCAAGTTCGGATCATAGACCATAAAAGCATCATGATACACTGCGCCATTTTCATTACTATAGCTGGATTTTATCACCTGGCCTTTTTTGTTGAATTGGTATTTTGTATATCGTGTATCTGTTTTTTGCCATTTATCGTTTATAAGTTCATAAGAAGTCGCAGCTATTGCTAATCCATTTTTATATTGAAACTCTGTTTTTCTGCTGTGTGCTATTTTATCTTCGTAGCTGTAGTCTGTGACTGATTTTACCGTACCGTCCGGGTTATATGCTTTCCTGCTTTTCAAACCACTTTCTTCTACTTCATCTACGACCTTGAGTTGTTCGTTAAAGCTTACAACTTCCTGTAGTGCAGTATCTGTTTGATCCCCCATGCTGTTGATTGCATATACTTCGGCTATGTATTGGCCTTCCGGCTTAAATTGATCATAGGACCATTTTTGCGCGACTGCGCTATAGACGCCCAGGCAAGAAAGAAGGATCAAAAAGGTAGTTTTCATAAATAGGGATGTTTGGAAATTTTTTGACAACGAAGAGGTTATCTTCACCGACCAAAAACAAAAAATTACCGCCAGCATTTTGACGGTAATTTTTTTATACTATAAATAGTTTTAATAAGCCCATTTGATATAAGTAGACCCCCAGGTAAACCCGCCGCCAAAAGCAGCCAGGATCAGATTGTCTCCTTTTTTCAATTGTTTTTCATATTCCCAGAGACACAAAGGTAAAGTACCATTTGTTGTATTCCCAAAGTTCATGATATTCAACATTACCCTGTCTTCCGGTACATTCATACGTTGCGCGGTAGCATCGATGATGCGCTTATTGGCCTGATGGGGTACCAGCCAGGCAACATCTTCACCACTCAACTGGTTGCGGTCCATGATCTGGGCTGCAACATCCGCCATATTGGTCACGGCAAACTTAAATACCGTTTGTCCTTCCTGGTAAACAAAATGTTCTTTATTAGCTACAGTTTCTGCAGTTGCCGGTCTGCGTGAACCGCCTGCTTTCTGGTGCAGGTGCTTCCAGCCATTACCATCGCTTTTTAAGATGGAATCAATAATACCATGACCCGTGTCATCTGCCTCCAGCAATACCGCTCCGGCGCCATCGCCAAAGATGATACAGGTAGCGCGGTCTTCATAGTCCATTATAGAACTCATCTTGTCGCCACCTACAACAATCACTTTTTTACAACGGCCGTTCTCAATGAACTGTGCGCCTGTATTCAGGGCATATAAAAAGCCGCTACAGGCTGCATTGATATCAAAACTAAAAGAATTGACCAGGCCACAGGCTGCCGCAATAATATTAGCAGTTGCCGGAAATTGCATATCCGGGGTAGTCGTGGCACAGATCAGCAGGTCTACTTCGGCCGGATCCAGGTTTTTCTTTTCTAAAATTTGTTGTACGGCTTTGATACCCATTACAGAAGTACCCTGGTCCACCCCTTTCAAAATACGTCTTTCCAAAATCCCCGTACGGGTCCTGATCCACTCATCTGTGGTATCAATGATGGTTTCCAATTCCTGGTTAGTCAATACATAGTCGGGAACATATCCCCCGACGGCTGTTATTGCAGCGTGTACTTTATTCATTTATTTAAAAATCTATAATACAAAATTAAAGGTAACCGTTCCGCTCATTAGGTAGTCATACCTCCACAAACATTCACCACCTGCCCATTCACGTAGCTACTCATATCAGAAGCCAGGAATAAAGCGACATTGGCTACTTCTTCCGGTTTTGCAAAACGGTTCATAGGGATTTTGATCAGCCATTTGTCTACAGCCTCACCCCCTTCTTTCAGGTAATGGGTCATATCGGTTTCTACGAAGCCGGGGGCGATCGCATTGAAACGCACATTACGACTACCCAACTCCAGGGCCATAGATTTGGTAAAACCTATAATACCTGCTTTAGAAGCGGCATAAGAACTCTGGCCACCATTGCCCTGTACGCCTACTACTGAACTCATATTAATTACACTGCCGGATTTAGCTTTCATCATAGGGCGAATTACCTGCTTGGTCAGGTTAAACACGGATTTAAGGTTAGCTTCCATTACATCGTCCCATTGGTCTTCCGTTACGCGCAGTAACAGGTTGTCCTTTGAAATACCGGCATTGTTTACACAAATATCAATCTTTCCGAATTCTTTTACTACCTCATTAACTAAAGTTTCTGCATCGGCAAATTTCGCTGCATCACTTTTATAAGCCTTTACTTTTACCCCAAGGGCAGATAACTCACTGGCTAATGCGTTTGCCTTTTCATCTGAAGATAAATAAGTGAAAGCGACATCAGCACCCTCTGCTGCAAATTTCTTTACGATTGCCTCTCCTATTCCCCTACTTCCTCCTGTAACTAAAGCTGTTTTTCCTTGCAATAACTTCATGGGCTATTTTTTACTTTAAAATATATTTTATATGTTTATGAAATGTGTCTGCTAAGGTACAGCTTATTCCAATTACATGAATAAAATCGACTAAAAATATGGGGATATAGACTAATCTGATGATGTGGAAAGCTTTTGGAGTACCATAACATTATTTTTTATAAATTTGTTTATACTTAAATGTTTGGTTTATGTTTGATGATGATTGGAATGACGATGATGATTTTGCCGGCAGTATTGAAGAGCTGTTAGCGCAATATGAATCACTAAAAAATGGCCATGCTGAGCGTTTTTGGAATGAACAGGAATTTGAGTTGGTCATCGATTATTTTTACCAGAATGGTCAGGAATCTGAGGCGCTTATCGCCTGTGAACTGGCCCTGGTACACCACCCCTTCTCTTCAGAATTTTTTATGCTCAAGGCTGAGCTCCTTTTCCAGGCGCAAAAGTACCGGCAGGCTATTGCCGTGCTGGACGAGCTGGACGCCAAGGATCAACTCATTATTGATGCGGTTGTTTTGCGCTCCGATATCTTAGTCGCCCAGTTGAAATACGATCAGGCCGCTGCTTACCTTTTAGAAATGTCTAAACTGTTTAGCGGTAAGGAACAGATCGATATTATGCTGGAGCTGGCAGAGGTTTATGACGAATGTGAACAGCTGGATGCCGTCTTCGACACCCTGAAAGGCATTTTAGAAATTGATCCTAACTGTGAAGAAGCTTTGCATAAGATCTGTTATTGGGCAGATTTTGCGGAGAAACAGGAAGAAAGTATCGTATTACACCAAAATATCATTGATGCGCATCCTTACAGTGCCTTAGCGTGGTTTAACCTGGGCTCTGCCTACCAGGGACTGAAGCTCTATGAAAAAGCGATAGATGCTTACGAATTCTGCGTGGCTATTGATGAAAAATTTGAGATCGCTTACCGGAATATGGCCGAGGCTTATATCCGCTTAAAGTGGTATGATAAAGCTATAGAATCCCTGGAGAAAAACCTGGAGTTGGGCAAACCGGAGGATGTGATCTTCGAAGCCATCGGGCATTGCTTTGAAAAAAAGAAAAACTTACCGAAAGCCCGGCATTACTACCTGGAAGCTACAAGGCTTAACCCTACCGACGATGCTATCTATTATAAAATAGGGCAGACCTACGTGCAGGAGCACAACTGGGATAAAGCATTGAAGCAATTTGCCAAAGCTTACGAGCTGAATAAGGAGAATGTAAACTACTGCCTGGCATTAGGCGATTGCCTGCTGCAGCTGAATGACGGACCGGAAGCACTGGCCTGTTATATCTCCGCGATCAAAATCCGGCCTAATTATAAAAAAAGCTGGCTTTCCCTGATCAAAGCGTTGTACCTGTTTGGCTACTATGATGAAGCGGCAACACAGATAAAAGAATCTGAAAACTTCTTTGAACCTTCGGCGGATTTCATCTACTATGAAGCGCTGATCCTTTTTGCAAAAGGAAAAAGCAAGGAAGCTATGCTGAAACTGGAAGATGCGCTCGAGGATGCGCCCAGAAAAATCAAGATCATTGAAGAGCTACAGCCGGAACTGCTGCAAAGGAATGCAGTGATCGACCTGATCTCTAAATATAAGAAAACTAAGAAATAGCTTTTTTTTGTTTGTTTTTTGAAATGCTCACCTGGTTTAGGTGAGCATTTATTTTTACCTTCGCAGCATGAAAAACATCATTCTGTTTGCTTCCGGGGCCGGCTCTAATGTAAAGGCCATTATAGAGTTCTTTAAAGACAACCAGGAAGTCGTACCTGTTGCTATTGTCTGTAACAAACCGGAAGCGGGTGTTTTAAAAATTGCCGAAGCGCATAATATTCCTACTATATTGATCGATCGTAATAGCTTTAAATCGGCCGAATTCGTTCAGCAACTACAATCTTTCAACCCGGCCCTGCTGATCCTGGCTGGCTTTTTATGGAAAGTCCCGGATGCGGTCGTGGCGGCTTTCCCTGACCGGATCATCAACATACACCCGGCATTATTACCCAAATATGGCGGTAAAGGCATGTATGGCGCTCATGTACACCAGGCGGTTATTGATAACAAAGAAAAAGAGAGTGGCATTACCATCCATTATGTAAATGAACACTATGATGAAGGCAATACCATTATACAAGCCCACTGTACTATTGTAGAAAGCGATACCCCGGAAAGCCTGGCGCAAAAGATCCATCGTTTAGAACATCATTTCTTTCCTAGGACGATCGACTTCCTGCTTAAAGATTAGTTGCTCCAGATTGTACTTACATAAGTTGCAGTGGCATAGAAATTCTGGCCGTTGATGGTCCCGTTGCCGGCTATACCGCCCAGGAAACCCAATGTATCGCAGTTGTCATTTAAAACGGGCTGGGCGAAGTCGGCGCCACAGGTGCCCTGGTCAAATACATATACATTTTGATTTTGGAAGGTATATTGCTTAACGGTAGCGCTGCCATCGCAAGCTTCTGTGTTACTGAATTGCTGCACTTTGTTTTTGATGCAGGCACTACCGCCGGTTATTTTTTCTGATTTATTACAGGCGGCAAAGCTCAACAGGCCGGTAATCATTAATAATAGCTGTTTCATAATGATGTTTCAATAGGTATTAATGAATAAAATTATTTTACACGGATACCTTGCGCTGCTGCGATACAGGCATTACAATATTCCTTACCATCACAACCAATCACGCCTGGGCAATCTTCGGTACAGAACTTATCCTTATACTCCTCGTACAACTTTTTATCAAAGCAGCTGGAATTAGAGCCGTTTTTAATACAGGCTGTAAACAGAATCGCCAGTACCGTAATACTGAGCAAAAAGGTGGTTATTAGTTTTGATCGTTTCATATTAAATGAATTTATGGGTGCTTTTTATAATAAGACGCAAAAAATACCCCCGGCGCTTAGCACGACAGGGGCATTATATTAAAAAAATCACTCCGTATAGGAAATAAACAATAGTCTTGCTATTGTTAGCTGGGCACTACTCTGTATTCCAGCAAATTACTCTCTGTCATATCAACAAGGTTATCGATCAGGTCATCGGTCAGCAGGATAGAGTTTTTGTTATCCGAATCCAACTTCAGATCGCCTTTTTCCGTAGCCACCAGGACTTCCAGCTCACAATCACCGCCACCCGGTGCAAAATTCCTTTTCAACAAATCAATCAGGTCGTTATTCAACAAATCAAAGCTGGTCCGGATCCGGATCGCTTTGGTAAAGCGCCTTCTGACTTCGTCCATCAGCATCATATCCTGTATCTTCAATTCAAAAGTACCGGGACGGAAACGCTGCTCCTGGTAACGGCCGATGATCACGATCTTCTGATCTTCAGAGAGGAAGTTTCCATACTTTACATAGTCTTCTTTCCAAAGGAAAATCTCTTTAAAACCACTGAAATCATTCAGAGTAAACCGGCCATATTTGTCTCCCTTCTTGGTCAACAGGTGTAGTGGATTGCTGATGTAGCCCATTACCCGTACAGGACGATCGACCAACTGGTCCAGGTCGGCCAGGTCAGATATCTGGTAATTATTTTTCTCAAAGCGGAAATTGTCCAGCGGATGCCCGCTCAGGAAGATCCCGATCACTTCTTTTTCATAATTCAAGCGATCCGCTAAAGACCAGGGTTCCATCTTAGGAATATCCGGGTGTTTGGTTTCGGGCATTTCCATATCTCCAAATAAACTGATGGTATTCATGGAAGCATCTGCCTGAACCTGCTGCCCGTAACGGATGATTTTGGACAGGAACGTTTCCCCATCCGGGCCCACATGGAAGTATTGTCCGCGGTGCATATTGTCAAAACCATCAAAACCACCGCCATAGGCCAGGCTTTCCAATGATTTTTTATTGACTGTTCTTTGGTTTACCCTTGTGATCAGGTCAAAAATATCTTTATAAAGCCCGTTCTCCTCTCGTTCTTTGATCAGGTCTTCCACTGCGGCCTCACCCACACCTTTCAGGGCTCCTAACCCGAAACGGATGACCCCGCCATCTTTACTTACCGAGAACCCTTTGATAGATTCATTTACATCAGGCCCCAAAACCTGCAAACCCATACGCTGGCATTCTTCCATGAAGAAAGTGATCTTATCAATACTATTAGCATTGTTCATCACCGCCGCCATGTATTCGCTCGGATAATGTGCTTTAAGGTAAGCCGTCTGGAACGCCACGAAGGCATAACAGGTAGAGTGTGATTTGTTAAAGGCGTATTGGGCAAAGGCTTCCCAGTCGGTCCAGATCTTATCCAGCACTTTCGTATCATGCCCTTTGGCGACCGCACCGTCTACGAATTTGCCTTTCATTTTATCCAGGGTAGCACGGTCTTTTTTACCCATCGCTTTACGCAATACGTCGGCATCCCCTTTACTAAAGCCGCCCAGCTTCTGGGACAGCAGCATCACCTGTTCCTGGTATACGGTAATCCCGTAACTCTCGGCCAGGAATTCTTCCATCTCCGGTAAGTCATAGGTGATCGCTTCATCCCCATGCTTACGTTTAATAAAGTTAGGGATATAAGCCAGCGGACCCGGACGGTACAGGGCGTTCATCGCGATCAAATCGGCGAATTTATCGGGCTTCAGATCACGCAGGTGTTTCTGCATCCCCGGGCTCTCGAACTGGAACGTGGCGTTGGTATCGCCCCTTTGATATAGCTCATAGGTTTTTTCATCATCCAAAGGAATGCCGTCTATGTCAATCTCAAGATTATAGTTCATCTTGATCAGGTTCAGGGCATCGCGGATAATAGAGAGGGTTTTCAAACCCAGGAAGTCCATTTTGATTACACCGGCGTCCTCGATGATCTTACCTTCATACTGGGTGATCAATAAGTTAACGTCTTTGGCGGTACTCACGGGTATCAGATCTGAAAGGTCCTGCGGCGCAATGATAATCCCTGCTGCGTGGATACCGGTATTACGTACCGAACCTTCCAGCTTTTCAGCCTCATGCAATACTTTAGAAGCTTCATCGGTGCCTTTATACAGTTCCCGTATTTTAAGGATGTTTTCAATATCCTCGGGACCGTAGCCTTCTTTATCTTCGAGGGACTTGTCCCCGTTTTTTGCTTCTTTTGAGGTAATAGGCGCATGCAAAACCCGGCTCAACTTTGTACCCGGTTTATCCGGTACCAGCTTTGCCAGGGCATTGGAATCCTGCAATGGAAAATCCAATACACGTGCCACATCCTTAATACTCATTTTGGCCGCCATGGTACCATAGGTAACAATGTGCGCCACCTGGTTTTTACCATATTTCTCTACCACGTAATCGATCACCCGCTGACGACCTTCATCATCAAAGTCGGTATCGATATCGGGCATGGACTTACGGTCAGGGTTCAGGAAACGCTCAAACAGTAGGTTGTACTTGATCGGGTCGATATTGGTAATGCCGATACAGTAGGCCACCGCAGAACCGGCCGCAGAACCACGTCCCGGGCCGATAAATACACCAATGTCCCGGCCAGCTTTAATGAAATCGGCCACGATCAGGAAGTAACCGGCAAATCCCATTGTGCGGATGGTGAAGAGCTCGAAGTTGATCCTTTCTTCAATATCCGCGGTAATCTCTTTATAGCGCTCATGGGCACCTTTCCAGGTCAGGTGCATCAGGTAAGCATCCTGGTCATTATTAAATTCATCCGGCACCACGAAGTTCGGCAATAAGATATCCCGCTTTAATTGTAAAGGTTTTACCTTATCCACGATCATCTGGGTATTGTCCAGCGCTTCCGGCATATCCGCAAATACTGCCGACATTTCTGAAGTATTCTTAAAGTAGAACTGGTCGTTCCAGAAGGCGAAGCGGGTCCCTTTGCGGGATTCAGCATCGTCATTGAATTCTTTATTGGTAGGGGTTGCCTGTTTTTCACCGGTATTGATACACAATAAGATATCATGGGCGTTAAAGTCTTCCTGCTCTACATAGTGCGAGTCATTGGAAGCGATAACAGGTACATTATATTTTTTGGCAAACTTTAGTAATACTGCATTTACCTGCTCCTGCTCGGGCATATCATGCCGCTGCAACTCTACATAATAGTCTTCGCCAAAAAGGTCCAGCCACCATTTAAATAACACTTCGGCCTCTTCCTCCCCTTTGTACAGGATCGCCTGTGGGACTTCCGCACCGATACAGCAGGTAGTCGCGATCAGGCCCTCGTGGTATTTCAGTACCAGCTCTTTATCGATACGGGGGTATTTACCGTATAACCCTTCCATATAGCCCAGGGAGCAGAGTTTGGTCAGGTTCTGGTAGCCTTTTTCGTCTTTGGCCAGGAATAATTGGTGGTACCGTTTATCGCGGCCTTCTTCCCGTTTAAAGCTCGTCTTGTGCCGGTCGGCCACCAGGTAAAATTCACAGCCTACGATGGGCTTTACCACCGGTTCTTTGATCTCTTTCCCGTTTTCATCGGTACCCACTACCTTCGTATTCTTCCAGGCTTCGGATACAAACTGGAACACACCGAACATATTACCGTGGTCGGTAATCGCGACTGCGGGCATGTTATCTTTCTGCGCTTTTTTATACAATTTGCCGATGTTGGACGCACCGTCCAATAGAGAGAACTGGGTATGATTATGTAAATGTGAAAACTGCATGGGAAAGTCAAAAATTTTAGGTCAAAAGACTTTACAAAATAACGAAATTTATGCCTTTTTTGATAGGGGGAGTTATGCACAATTGCCTCCATTATAGCAACAGAAAAGCACAGTATAGATTAAAAATATAAATAATAAAATAAAACATATTAATCATTGCCGCTCATACAATAAGCATTTAATCGTTACTCCAATTTTCACCAAGAAGCCGGCTACCCAACAAATTGTAACCGTATTTCATTAGATTTGTAAAGCATCCATAAAAAATTATTTACTCATTTTGAAATCCTTATTAAGTTTCTTCATCAATTCCTGGGTCCGGACAACCGGAAGAAAAGCAACCATTGCTGATATGCCCTGGTTATTTGGTCCGATGGGGACGGAAGAAACCATCGGAACAGCTTTCTATGGCGCCTACGCCAACAAACATGGGTTAAAACTTGTCTCCCGGGAGCATAATGGCCTGGTGAAAGATTTTAAACAGGTGATCGACAACCCTGAACTCGAAATTGCCCCGGCAATAGTTGATTTTTATGAACATACGGCAGCACACAAATTAGAGGTATGGTCGCAATGGTACCGACCTGTGAAATTTTTTGCACATACGCTGATCAAGTTGATCAGCCCGAAGATGGAACAGTTTAATATCCCATTAGATCCTTTGGAAACCAGCAGAGGCATGAGTAACGAGGTCATTAGCCTGCAGGAAAATGAGCAACAGGTACTGGCTTGCTGGCTGAGAAAATCTATTCTAACCAACCGGGTAGTCTATTCAGGATTTTATGCCGCTATTGAGATTGAAGGCAACCCATTCGTCAGGGTGGTCTTTCCCTTACCCAAAGGCAACGTTACTGTAGTATTGCGGGTAGTCGCACTTGCAGATGGCTCTGTCGAGCTATTATCCGATGGCAAAAAACCAGGTAGCGCAGGTTATTACCGGGTCAAGAGTATAGGTCCTGATAAAGTACGTTATAAGTTTATCCCCTTAAAAGAGCGCATTCATGTATTTGAAGACGAATATGGTGTATTAAGGACCGATCACATTTTTTGGTTTTTGGGCATGAAATTTTTGCATCTTCATTATAAAATTACAAAAGCACACACCGGTTGATCTTTGACTCTTCATCATTGCAGCGATTTATGATGGATATCCGTAAACGACTTTAAATTTTTAAAACATTATCTTTTTTTTGGCAAAAAACAGCAGATACTCAGCTCTATTGCGTGTTTAAAAAGTATAGATATTGTTTATTTTTGTAAAATAAATTTTAAACACATTGAGGAACAGATTGAACATCATTAATAGAATAGTTGCGGCAATATTTTTTATTGCGCTATCCGCTAGTTGCCAATCTGCTGCCCAAAACAATCATACGAAAATGAAAGCGAACAATCCTTATTACTCCCGGACCGATACCAGCAAACTGAATGTTTCCAATGAAGAATGGAAAAATATTTTAGCCCCCGAGTTATATTACGTAGCCCGGGAAGCCGGTACTGAGCGTTCTTTTACCGGTACTATGTGGAAGGATGAAACCAAAGGGGATTATTTCTGCGCTGTTTGCGGGAATCCTTTGTTCAAATCCACCGCTAAATTCACCAGTATGTGCGGCTGGCCCAGTTTCTTTGAACCGCTGAGTAACAATAATATGATCTATAAAGAGGATTATTCGCATGGTATGAACCGGATCGAAGTGGAATGTGCCCGTTGTAATTCACACTTAGGTCACATTTTCGATGACGGGCCGGAGCCAACCGGCAAACGTTATTGCATCAACGCGATCAGTGTGGATTTCGAACCGGAAAACCAATAATGAACTTGCTGCGGATCAATAAAAGACTGTTCCTGCTATTATTTGTATTATCCACCTATTCCGTTGCTTATGCTCAAAAGTTCAATTATGAAAATCTAATTTTTGAGGGTGCAGGGATCAGGGGTATTGCTTATGCCGGTGTGATCAAGGTCCTAGAGCAAGAGCAAATTATGCCGCAAATCAAGAAAGTTGGTGGCACCTCAGCCGGCGCGATTACCGCCCTGATGGTTGCTATTGGCTATACCGCCGATGAAATTGAAACAATAATTGCTGCAACTAAATTTCAAAAATTTAATGATGGCCAGTACTTCTTTATCGGTGGTCTATCCAGAGTAAACAAGCGTTATGGATGGTATCGCGGAGAACGGTTTACACAATGGCTGGAAACATTGATTGAACAAAAAACCGGCAATAAAGAGATCACTTTTGCACAGATGCATGAAAATGGATATAAAGACCTTTATGTAACGGCAACCTCCCTCAGCCAGCAAAAAATGGTCGTGCTCTCTGCGGATAATTTTCCCAATATGAAGGTTAAGGATGCCATACGCATTTCCATGTCTATTCCGCTGTATTTCCAGGCCGTATTTATAGATAGTATGGGCAATATCTACCGTAAACCAATCAGGGGCAAAGCGCTGGATGTAATGGTAGATGGGGGTATTGTAGGTAATTTCCCGATTCAGATCTTTGATACTGTTGCCATTGATGACCATCAAAAGGAATATCGTATTGCCAATCCGAAAACGCTTGGGGTACGCATAGATTCCGATGCACAGATAAAAAATGATACGATCGATCAAAAGCTTGCCCCTTACGAAATAGAAAAATTCAGTGATTATATAGGGTCATTTTATACCATTATCATAGAAAATCTAAATCGTCACTCCCTGACCAAAGAGGACTGGTCCCGCACGATCTCCGTTTCTTCCGTAGGCATAGGTTCTAAAATCAGGAAATTATCGCAGGAAGAAAAAAATCGGCTTGTACAAAGTGGCACGCAAAACACAATGCGCTTTTTAAACCCATAACATTTTGCTTGAAGAGAAAGGTACATATACCTAAGCCACACCTGTATAGATTCCTAAGGTACTCCTGTTTAATACAGTCACATCTGAATGCTTTTATAGTTATCCGGAAATTGGCCTTGTAAAGATTTTGGCGCGCTTAACGTTCAACTAATTAATTTCTCTGATCAGACCGCTATTGAAATATAAGATTTATAAGTGTATTTTTAATATTTAATTTATATTAAATCAGACCGAAACGCCACCATTTGGCGTAGCCGGACCTTAGCTTTGTGGTAAATCATTCATCATGGCAAAGACTTATAATATCATTCCTTCCCGGGGTAATTATTTCCAAAGGGCCAGCCTGCTCCTCAAGGGAGTTAAGGTCTTTTTTCCTTCAACGCTGTTATTGATCTTTTTCAGCATTTGCCTGATTCTTTTGCCCCAGGGTAGTGACCTGCTCACTAAGACCAGTGAAAACCAACATTGGTATCCCGGCATCCTTGTGCTTACCGGCCTCTTTTTCTGGAGTTATGTGATCTGGTATACCGGCCGGATCATTGCTTATTTTCAGAAAGGGATGTACCAGCAGATGCCGGGCATGATGTTCCACTATCCCAGGATATCGGGATTTTATGTCTATACGATGTTTATCATCGCTTTCCTGGGCAAGCCCGGGCTGATCACGGCTCCTTATCTCAATAGCCTGAGCATATTTGTTTTACTGCTTTTATCCGGGGCCTATTATTGGCTGTTAAATGTCGGCATTAAAAAAGTTTCTGTGTTATTCATACGTCGCTGTGGCTTTGAAAGGTTTACCAAAATTTATCACTGGCTTTTTGTACTCAACATAGGTTTGATCATCTGTATGGGTTTGATCCGGAACAGCAGTTATACGATCATCCTGGCCGCTTTTTTAATGCAGGCCCTGTTTATGTTCCTGGTAGCTAACCGGAAGCGGGTTAATGAGATCTCGGCTCCACTCTGGGCCAGGGATGCATCCCGTTTTATCCTTACGAAGATCTTCGGCTCCGCACAACAAAGGATACCCAGGTATGAGGACCTGACTTTTATCGTATTGAATCTTTTTGCCGCTGTAGCCGTTATTGTTTTTGTCATGTCGATCTTTTGGATGGATTTTTCAATCGGCTTCGGCACGCTCGGGGTGATCCTTCTTGCCTTTAGTTTTTACACCGGCTTATTCAATTTATTAAGAGTTTTGTCCTGGGTCTATAAGGTGAACCTTATTTTTTTTATTATCCTTTTATTATTCCTCGGCAGCCTGGTGAATGAAACCCATAAGGTTTATCTACGTAAAGAGCCTGCTACGGACTATGATAAACGGATTATCTTCAGGACCTATGCCATCAACTGGCTGGCACAGCATGAAGCAGATCTACTGAATGATTCAGTAAAGGTCGTACCGATGATCTTCGTGCATTCCGATGGTGGCGCTTCCCGCTCCGGCTACTGGGTGGCTTCCGTACTCGGCCGGCTGGACAGCCTCAGCCAGGGTTATTTTTCCGACCACCTGTTTGTGCTCTCCGGCGCTTCGGGTGGTAGTGTTGGGAATACTACGTTTTATGCTTTGCTCAAAAAATCACTCGAACAGGGCCGGCAGTATGACCTTACGCAGCAAGCCCGCTCTTTTTTAAAAACCGATTTCCTGACCTTTACCGTATCAAGGATGCTCGGCTCGGAATTGAGTAATTATGTGCTGCCTTTTACGGATGACCGTGCCCGGACACTGGAGCGCTCCCTGGAAACCGGGATGTCTGAGCAGGATAGTTTATACGGCTATTTTGCCCGCGGATTTTCCAGCTTCAATAATCTAAAGGTCAATGACCGTTTACTCCCTATTTTATGCATCAACACAACCAGGATGCAGGACGGTAAACCAGGTATCATCAGCAACGTACGCATGGACAGTACGATCTACGGCAACCGGGTTGATGTACTTTCCTTAATTCCACAGGGTAGGGAGCTCAACATTAGTTCTGCCGTGATCATGGGCGCACGCTTCCCGTACTTAAGTCCTGCAGGCAGGATAGATGAGGAACTGGTGCAGGCTGATAAAAAAGAAATCCGCAAACACTATTTTGTAGATGGCGGGTATTTTGATAATTCCGGTGCCGGTGTGGTGCATGAAATGATCATGGAACTGCAAAAGTTATTGGAAACGGATTACTATATTAAAAACAGGTATGCCGGGGTTTTACAAAAAATTCGCTTTACGGTAGTGCATGTCTATAATACACAGAAGTCAACCGAAAATTACAAGAAAACACAACCGATCATTAATGACCTGGCCGCTCCGCTGATCACGCTGGCAGGCTCTTACAGTTCTCAAACCTCTGTAAACGATTCGCGACTGAAGATCTTCATCGAAAACCTATACACCAATGATTCCCTGATCCAATCTTATGGTTTAAAAAATAATTACCATGAGCTGAACCTGTACCGGGAGGATCCGCAATCGGAGCCTGAAGACTACACCATGAACTGGGTTATTTCTGAAGCTACATTGAACCGTATGGATAAAAGGCTCAATGATAATAAAGCGATCACTGAGCTGGCGAGGGTATTAAATCTTTGGAAAGAAAAAGGCCGATAGCCTGATTCCGGTATTGTATAAAAGTAATTTATTGAAAAAGAAACTGTTTAAAAAATGAAGCGATGGACAAAATAAATTTAGCCCAGAAATTATCTCTTTTCTCTGAATACTGGTCTCCCAAAATTGTGGGGGAACTCAATGGGCAACAGGTAAAATTAGCAAAGTTCAAAGGTGAGTTTGTCTGGCACAAACATGATGCTGAAGATGAACTATTCTATATCATTTCCGGAAATTTAAAAATAGAATTCAGAGACAAAACTATTGAACTTACGGAAGGAGAGTTCCTGATCGTACCCAGAGGTGTGGAACATAGACCCATTGCGGAAGAAGAAGTTGCGGTATTACTTTTTGAACCGGCAAGTACTTTAAATACCGGTAATACAGCGCATACGCTTACTCAAAAAGATTTGGACTGGCTATAAAGAAACCGCGTTTAGTGAAAACAACGTGGCGTAATTTTTGCGTACAACATACAATCAAAGCTTCCGGCTCTTTGCTCCCGGAAGCTTTGATTAAGCGAAGCCGTTACAGGTTTTTAATCATTTCAAACTGGTTGATCTCGTTGACCAGGCCTTGTTTTTCCAGGAATATTTTCAAGCCTGTAGCAGCTTCATCAATATTATTACATTGTATCTTCTGCCCGGGAAGTACTTGCTGTATCTGATTTAAAAGCTGTGTAGCGACTCCCTTCCGGCGATGCCGGGGTGCTACCGCAAGTTGGTACAGGCGTTTCCGCTCCGGGTTAAAAAGAATATAACCTATAAGCTCATCGCCTGCGAATGCCCCAAGCGCTTCGGGCAGTACGTTTTCCATAGTAGACGCTGCATTTTGCCAGGCGGGTTCAATGTCCCGGAAGGATTGCAGGATATCCCAATCTAAATGGTTCAATGGCCGGACGACATAATCGCCCGGAACATCTTTTGCCACTAAGATCCCGCCAAAACATAACAGTTTCCGCCGGGTAGAAAAACCGCTTTTCTCATAGGCACGAATGGCCTGCTGATTGCTTTCGATCACTTCCAGTACCAGTTGTTCGATCTCCTGGTCTTTTAAAAAGGGCATCATATAATCATACATTTTTCCTGCCAGGCCTTTGCCGCGATAAGCAGGCAGTGTGCCGGTTCCGGCATTATATACGATCCTTTTGCCGGACGAGTTTCTGTGCCCGTGCATGATAAAAGCGACCATTTTATCGTCATCAAAAACACCAACGGAATACGCTGGCAGCACATCTTCCGAGGTCATTTTGAATTGTAATTGTTCGGCATCCAGTTGGAACGGTACGATATAGTCGGCAAATGCGCCATTAACGGCGTTTAATAAATCTCCCGTATCTTCCTGGATTAATCTGCGTATCTCCATAGTTTATAGATTTTTTTATTCCTGTTGTTACTATTATGCTGCTGGTATGAATTATTGTCCTTTGCGGTAGCCCAGCCGGTCCATATCTTTTTGAAACAGGTTAGCCACCCCGCCATATACCAGATGTATGCTAAGCGGGTTACCCGTAAAATTGACCACATTAGAAAGCCGGTAATCGACGATATTGTATTTCACGGTCAAGCCTACATAACTTGTTTTGGTAACATAATAACGATAAGCCAGTCCGAAGTTAAAGTTATAGGAGCTGGCCTCCAGTTGCCGGTAATTATTCCTGTTGTTATTGGAGGAAGGTTCAACCATAAAGCCGTCATAGGCAATTCCGGCAAGCAATTGCCATTCATATTTTTCTTTCTGTATCAAGTCATAAGCAAATGCCAGGCCCAAATTAAAGCCGGAGAAGTAATCAGTCGAATCCAGTGGTTTTCCGGCGTCCCATTTGCGGGTAAAATAGTAAGGATTAGCTGACCTTATAAACTTAAATCCCAGAGAAAGATCAAAATTTAACCGGTGATGTTTACCGCCAAATAAAAGTCCGAGCTCAGGGTGATTACCTAAAGGTTTTATATCGCCGGTAGGGACCCACAGCCCGCCGAAGAGCGCATAGTGAAAGGCCGGTTCAGCCTTGAATTGTTTCACCTTCTCTTCATAATCAAGGGCAAGCCCCACGCCACTATCGACCTGCTTGTACAGCTTTGCGTGTAATGAGTCGGTGCTACCACTGTAAAAACGGGCAATGGAGTATGCTGCAGTATTAGGATCAAGTCGTTTTAGTAAAGAGTCGGCAATCTTTTGGGTAAACTGATCAAACTCCTGGCCAATAGGAACGAACCCGAAATAACTTTTATAATCGTCGTACATAAAATACTTGAGTTGCTTCCCGGCTTTACTGCGCTCTTCAAAACCGGAGAAAAGGTTCATGGAACCATTGACCAGCATGGTATCTGCGAATTTATGGTTTGCTATGGCATATAATAATTTCGCACGAAAGACAGGTTCCCTGAGGCTGCATTTCTTTTCCCAGTAAACCAGTAATTTTTCAATTTGTTCGGCATCCTGTTGTTCCCAGGCTTTGATAAAATAAGTGCTTGCATTGGCGGCAATGTCCTCGCAGCTGATATGTTTTGTAGCAGTGAGTAAGGCATCAAAGTCCTGTGCTTTGGCGGCTGTAATACCCATACACAAAGAGACTACTAATAGTAAAGTTTTCTTCATACAACATGACAATTAGGGGTCTTCAAGATAAGCAATTATCTTCAATCAAAGTGCGGAGCCTGGTAGACTCTGCATTTTTACTATATTTTTAAGCCTGGGATTTGCTCTTTTAGCTGATCGCCTCTAATTTCTTAGCGACTTTTTCATATTCTTACTGATTGGATTAGTTCTTTTAAAGCGGCATTGGAATTACCACCTTGAAACAGCTTCCGGGCATTCGCCAGTTTTTCCGGTGCTTTTTTCTTGTTGTTTGCCATTGCTACAACAACATAAATACTAATACGCCGATAAGAATTCATAATTTTTAGTTGAGCGCCACAAGTATACAAATACCCGATATAAATAATGCAAATCAATAATTTACAGAAATTTAAAATGAAGATCAACAGCGTAATTCCCTGATTGCTTTTCCTGAAAATGGAGGAATGTAACCTTATGGTGGCTGTTTCTCAAAAGATGAATCCTGTGTATATTTGATGTTTAACTATCATGCTATGACCTTAACAGAAGCTAAGCAGGCTATTTTAGACAAAATTAATGCCGGGGTTAAGACCGGTGAAGATTTTGTGATTGAGGAGGCGCATATCATCGATCATGGCTGCATCTGGTATATACCCTTTGAAAGGAGAATACCTACTGATGATTTATATATCGGGGTCTACTATGGTTTTTTTGTTGATAAGGCTAACGGCGAGCTTTTTCAACCGGGTTCCGGTTTTACTTTGGAAGAATGGTTGGCCGGGTTCCGGAAGGGGCTGCGCTATGACCGGTATGACCTAACGATAGTAAAGATCAACGATTTTGAGCAGACGCTTGAGCTATTGCAAGGGCTTCATTTCGAGTATTTTATAAGAGAGGTCCGGTACGGAGTTACCTGGAAATTTCCGAAACCTTTTACCGCGCAGATGATACGCAAAAAACTGGAACGGATTCCGGCTGTATTTTACAATCAGCAATTACACCTACAAACAGAACTTTTTGAGGAGACAGCGCGTACTAATGCTTTTGCGTTTAAGCTCGGGCAGCATCTTTCGGGCACCACAGATATCGGGGAAGACCTTACGGATTGTGAAAGGGAGTAAATGTACCTGTTTAAGTTGTATTTGCAATAGCGAAAAATGATAAGCCAATGTTAGCTATTACAATAAAGCAGGCGACCATTGTTCCTGGGTAAGATAGAACTGTGGAGCGTTACCGGTTTATTTTCTTTTCCATAAAAAATTGATAAGGAATTTGTAAATAAGAAGAAACCCGGAAACAAAAAACAGGATCAGGTTTTCTAATAGGAAATTAGCCGAAAAGAAAACACCACAAAAGATAAACAATAAGATGCAGGTACACTAAATCGCTGTTACTATCCAGTACAAGGGTTTCTAAACAGCTTATTACATTGCATTTTTTTTTTGCCGTAGTTCTTTGACAAATTTTCTATTTTATTGTTTGCTTCAATTTTCTCATAAGATATTCAATTAAGTACCTGATATTAAAAAATATGCCTGTCATAATTATAAGATCAATCACCCCCCAAATTGAAAATATATGTGCTTTGATAGATTTAGCATTCAAGTTATAAAACCCATTTTCATTTTTGATAATAATTATATTAATGTAACTGTAACCACCATAAATCAAGACAGAAAAAACGAATAAATAAGCAGGTAGCCAACGGTGTTCTTCTTTATCCAAAATTTTCAAAGTAGATATAATACTATATATAAGTGCGATAAATAAAATGACGATATAAAAGAAAAATTCACCATACTTTCTATCCCAATCTTCTGCATAAGCTGGAATGCTTAAATGTAAACACATTAAAATGCTCAAAAATATTAACCGTATTTTCTTTAGTAAATGATTCATCCTGTAAGTTTAATCAGAAGTGTTTTAAAACCCAGTACCCAGGCGCTTTCTAAATTTTCATGTTTTTCTTCTACTATTTTTTGCTCTAAAATAAGTTTGCCATTAAAAATTAGGAATTAAATTTAATGGTCCCCAGGAATCCGGAACTAAAGACAGGATAAATAAGGGAAGATACCATGGCATTGTTTTTATAAATCCCATTTAAAAAATAGGGCGGCTTTTTCTTCACCATTTATCAAAGTGAATTTTGTTACCGGAAATGTAATTAATGACTCAAACAAGTTATAGGATCCTTTAAATCCTAAAGCGGAAGTAGAAAAGGTATCAATAATCGTAAAATTGCCCTCGTCAAAAGATAAAATATTGTTTGCTTTTAATAGAGCATTATCTAAGACACTCGTATTAAACACAGACTTTTTATTGCTATTACCTGCAGTCAACTTAATATGTAATTTATTTTTAAATCCAAGCCATTTAAATTGTAAATTTTGAACAGGTATTACTTTATTAAAATTCTGTTCGAAGTTTTTGAAGTGGACCAGGCAAAAATCCGCCGCTGCTTCATTTCCGTAAACAGCATACAGTAGTATATTTCCTTTATCTGTAAGCCATAAATTTCTATTTAAAAATCGCTGGCTGTAAATCTTATTGTAATTCTGTTCATTCGGGACTTCGAAACCTGGGCATCCGCCAACCGTTATTTCAAAAAATTCGGCATTACTTTTTGTTGTTACATTAAACGGCAATTTATCCTGGGCATATAGCGGGCTATAATATCCGTTACCAGATAAGCAAATAAACAAAAAAAGATGAGCGATAATTTTAAATCCATTCATAAAATCTGATTTACGCTATTCAACTGACTTGTAAAACATATGTTTAACCCTAATAATCTCTTCAGCATAAATGGTTGTTTACTTATTAAAAAAGCATCTCCAATATAAAAATTTCGCGGTTTTACTATTCCTTTAAATACTATTTAAAAATTACATATTCTTTTGTGTCACTTCCATCATTATTACAATCCAACTTGTAATAGTCATTAAAATTTTCAATTTGAAGAGTAAAATCAAATTGACGTAATAACACAATATCTTTTTGGGTACATTCTTTAAATCTGACATTTTCATGTCTTATAAACAATACTCTCTTTTTTAAAAGCCCCCAAAAGTAAACTTTTGATATACTGATCATGGGTTCATCTCCTAATGATTCCACATATAATTTGTTATCCAAAACAAAAGTAGCATACCTGCAAAATTTTACCCCTAACCCTTCTTCATTATGCCGATACGCGTTAATGACATTATCCAAAGTGTACTGACCAAAATAAAACATCCCAATAACTGGAGCAGCTATATAAAAAGAAAACAGGAACAATCCTAAAAAGTACAGGCTACGAATAGAAATGTATAAATAAGTGAATAGTTGGTATAGTTGCTTCCAAAAAGCAGGTACGTTTGCTTTAATACCAAACCTGTAAGTACTAATAATATTCTTATGCCACAATAATAACAGTATATCCAAAAGGCAAAATGTAAGCACGTAACAAGTTAGTAATAGGACGGCGCCAGTAAACTCTAAGTCGAAAATATAATTGATAACTAAGGTATATAATAGAAATATAGAGATTATTGCAATAACAGTAATCCCAATTGAGCGAGGATTTGTCAAATACTGAGACTTAACCTTAATTTGTCGGAAGAAAAAAATTAGACAAACTAAAAAAGAAACAATATTTATTAAAACAAGAAAAACCTCAAAGTCCATAAGTAACCATTTGTTAGTTCAAAAATATAAATGCTAAATTATCATTATATTATTGATGATTTTTTTAAAGTGAACAAAGTTTACAGAGCAGTAAACAAATAATCCCGGAAAAACATTCAAAAATGAATTTTGCTTTGCGTTCAAAACTCATTTTTGAAATGATATTACTACGCAATACTTTTGCTCATTAACCCAAATTATTTTTTTTCTTTTGTCCATTCAAACGGAAGTTGTTGCTTTTTATTCTTTAGTAAATGATAACAAAAAATGCTTAGATAAATTAGTAGGACTGCTGCGTGCAGGCACAGGTATTGAAGACCGAAACTTTCCTCCGTCATTCCTTTATCTCTTAGCACTATAAAACTATCTATTATCACTGATAAGTTCACCAGTACAGAAAAGAAGAATGGTTTAAGGTAATAAACTTCTTCCTTCACTATATTCAAATAGAAAGAACGAAAAAAGAAGAAAGAAAAAATTAAATTGATCAATAAAAAGGCCGTTAATCCTGCAAGTAACGATGGTATCCCTATAAGAATATATTCATGGGCAGAATTAGTTCTACCGCCATTAGTATTTAGAATCCCCCAGGAAAGTATATCCCCAAACATTATTTTAATAATAGCGCATATTATAATTATTGTTCCTATCCAGTACAAAGCTCTCATAGTTCAAAATTTAAAGATATAACATCTGTTGCTCTCTCATTGATAGAGTTTGTTAATTTGGGAAGGGTATTAACAGCATTCTTTTCCTCATCGTTTCCCTATAAATTAATGAATCGCCCGGGTATTTTAAAGGGCAAATAACAAAGTTACCTGCCCTTTATTTAAGAACGATTAGGAACAATTGATTAATCCGGATCTTTATCCACCAGGATATCAAACTTCAACCCACTATTACCTTCCCCTCTTCCGGAAAGCACTTTCCTTCCCAGCCAGGTATAGGTCCTACCATCGTACCATCTTGCCCGCTGGAAATGCGTACTTACCACGAAGCCCGAACGGCTCACTTCTTCTTCATTGATAAAATAAGGTTGGGGGTTATTGCTATCTTCCAAACCAATACTCAATATGGATGTTCTCGGGCGGATAAATTCTCCATCCACGTATTCATCATTGATATAGCGCCGCATGGTCGCGCGTTGCAACATTACTTCCCTTAAATTAAATTGTAGCGGATCCACTTTTTTAGGAATAAAAGGAATCCAGTGTTCAGGAACGGCATTGGACAGCCTAAACCTGAAGCTGGCATCATTGCCGACCGTTCCGTTATCCATTGGTGGCGGATAAACCGATTGCAGGTATTTCTGCAATTCATTATTGGCATTTTTGCCATCCATACCCGACATGAGTTCATTGGGCACTACTTCTTCCACGCCCCAAACCATATTAGCCATCTCATCTCTTAAGAACAATACCTTTTCTGTTGCACGGCCCTCCATCCTGTTTTTGATAGCAGGGATCATCAGCAGTTTTCCAAAAGTATCTGTTTCATTGGCCCCATGAACCGTCAGATTATACATGTCCCATTTATGCCACTGCTGGTTGGTCGCTTCCCCGGCCCTTTTTACCAGGAACTGCCTGCCAAATACATCCGTGGTCACTAAAGAGTTAACTTCTGTGATCGTATGATCTGCTACCCTGTGGGGAATAATAAACCAGTCATTGCTGTAGATTAACCCGAATTCCATCACCACCATTTTCACGATATCATGCTTTTGGGTCAGCATTTTAGCCAGGTCATTATTTTTATCTTCAAATTCCCACCAGCGCGCTTTAGGCATTCCCTTAAAAGTTATGGTTTGCGGAATATAAGATTGAACCGTTGCCGGCAAAATAGCCGCTGCATTGTCGACATAGTCTGAATTATCCGACAACTTAAAGTTGCTTTCGCGATGCAGGTCAAATGAATACCAGTCTAGTTTTCCTCTTGTATATTTATCGGCCTGTAATACATGTTCCGGTGCATTTGCCGCGGCGCTTAAAGGAGCAGAAACAACGCATTGATATTCAAGCTGCGTGTCTGACCAGGAGTTTTCTTCCGGGCCGGCCGGCACCAGGTAGGTCGTCTCAACCCATTGAACAAACTTAGCTGCAACATCAGTCAGGTCGGGATTGCTACCCGTAAGTTCATTCAGATCTCCACCTTCTATAATAAAGCGATATAGCTTTACACCATCTAAAGCTCTTCCTGTAACTAAAGAACGGATACGCATGGCTTCGTTATTGCTCATTTGCTCCGCGTCCGCCGTGCTTAGCCCTTCAATGGCATAGTATTTTCTTATTTCATAGAGCACCGCATTAGCTTCCGCAGGGAATTGCTTGCGCAATAATTTAAGCATTATATTACCTAACTCTAATTGCAACCCGAGATCATCATTTAAAGGCAGTCGTTCCACTTTAGCTTCCAACGGGACCTCTTCTTCAAAGGCCTGCGCTTTATCGTTGTTCCGTCCTTTAAAGCGGTTTAATTTTACGGATTGGCTTACGATCCTGGCCTTACTAATGCTCCCGGCATCATCACCTTTAAATTCTCCCACCCTTATTTGTTGTGTAAGCATCCATAAAGCATCATGGACCGAGGCATTCACGGTAGCGGAGAAGTTACGGGATACAGTAATCGGTTCGTACCGGACGTAGGTGAGTATATCGGGACTGTTTATATCTATTCGTGGCATATAAATTTCATTTTTAAATAGAAGCAATGTGATGAGCCGAAAGTGCAATGGCATTACCGTTAGTGGCCACCGGCATATTATTTAAGGGCAATATTTGTCCTAAAGCAGTACCGGAGATCTGCTCATAGCTCAGGCCCCTGGCTTTAGCCAGTTCGAAAGTTTCATTCAGCATGTCCACTATATCATTCCATCTCCAGCTACCTGTTATCTGTGGGGTTAGCCCAAGGATCAGGCATTGCGGTGCTTTTGCATTGGGTTGGTTATGATGAAAGCTTATCCCTGTTGTTTCTTCCCTGTTTGGAATAATGTCGGTCCACTCATCAATAACAATACCCGCATAGGTAATATTGGTATCCATGTAATACCCGTTATATAAATCGGCACCAATGGCTACCACACCTTCTTTTAAATTAGCCGGGTCGGCTACTGATAAGGCCATCCACCTGTCCTCCCCGGAGATACCATAAGGGACCTGGACCGGTTTTATTGCCCTGCTGTCGATATAGTCAGGATTTAAAGTTTGCACTACTATATTCAGCAGTTCATAATTAGCCACCATTTCTCTTACTTTTGCCAGGCCGGCCAGCCATTGATCGACTACAAGATTCTCTGGATGATCGGCTAAAAGCTGGTTTGGATCAACCATAGTTGGTGTCAGGGCTGCCTCGTTGTGAAATTTGAATAAAGGGACCGGGGCAAAAGCGGCCCCGAATAAAGTTTTGAAGCGTTGCACCGCATCGGCAATGTAAGTTTCCTGGTTATCCCCGGCTCCCGGAAGTGTTGTACCTGCAGGTAATTCACTTTCATCATATCTCTTCCGGGCTTCTGCTAAAGCGGCATTGCCCCAGGCGATCAGTGTCGCTTCATCTTCAGGGGTTTCATCGTTTGCAAACTCGTAGATGGTCTGTTCTATATTGTAGAAGCTCAAATTGAATAAGGCGTCTTTTATTCCTGCAAAAGAAAAGTTATTCAAATGGTATTCCAGGTTATTTATCGCGGCGGATAAATCTTGCCTTGCGGCATCCATACGTTCTTCAAATTCTTCCACCTCGTAACCTTTTTCAACAGCACCTGCTTCCTGCGGTGTCATGTAATCATGCGTATTGATAGGCCTGCAGGCGGTTACCAGCTTACGTGCATAGACCAGGATGGCATGGATTTCATTAAAAGAATATTTATCATCCATAACCGCACCATAAATCACTTTCAGTCCGGCAGATTTTTCCAAGCCGTGCAACAGCCTGTAATGTCGCTTTATTAACAGGGATAAAACCGAGTCATCGTCTGCTAATGTTTCATTGACCATATACATCAGGTCAATGGCCTGTATGCCCAGTTCGCTTACCGAAACAGGAGTCGGATCAATCTGGTCGGCTACCTGTACCAGACAACAGATCAGGGATGGGTCCGGCAGTAATTCACTCAGCCAGCGGCCGATGTTGGATTCCGCCAGGTATCTTGGCGTTTGATCAATAGCATCCCAATTGTTACTTAAAGAAGACTGGGTGTTAAAATGCAGGGTAAGTCTTTGTGGCACTTCGATGCCGGTTTTTATCGTGTCTATGACATCGGGCTCTGCGATGATACTCCCTTTGGAGGCGGCCTGCATAATAGCGCCACCTTTTACCGGGTTGCCTTGCACGATGTGGAACATGCCTTCGCTCATGGCTAAATCACCAACGGCGTCCATGATGTTCCATATCCATTCTATCTGCTTCCTAATAAGAGTTTTGGCTGGAATAGGGATACTGGAATCGACGACATTGTCAATATCATTTGTTTCCTTGTATTTTTCGATCAATGCTAGACCATTGACCACATTCCGGGCCTTAACACTTTCAACAGTTAACGGTGTAGTTTCGATTATGGTGTTATTTTGTGAATATTTCAATCTTAGCTTATAAATATTTTGTTGAGGATAATCTGAGAACTCCCCCAACTCCAACATCCTTCTTTCGAACTCATAACCTAATAACACGCCCAGCTCCTGCCCATTGCGGATGCCTTCCATAATATCCAAAGCAGCCCGCAAACGCTCAGAAGAAAGGTTGACCGAAAATGGATCACTCATAGTAGGTTTGGCCCGGTCGTTATAGCCACTGCGCAATACTGCTGCAGTTACCGCCTGGTTAATAGAGGGCGCATGGATAAAGCCCTTATTGCTCGCCACTTCATAAACGGTACCATCGTTATGCACCGGTGTCGGTACTGTATTCGTAGCGGCCGGCCTGATGTCGGTCACCCAACCATAAGCTCCCAAATAAATTCCTTTGTAACGGGTACTGTTGCCTTCTGTTATCCCCCGCAAAGCATTCAATCTCTGGTTGACCAGCGACAATCTCCAGGTGTCCATACGGAAGGCCGAAGTATCTAATAGTTCTGCAGTAAGCAGGTTCAATTCGCGTACACTGGCCTGGGCCACTTGTCGCAGAGATGCCCTGGCATCCAGCCAGTTGACACCAGCTCCGTCCGGCATTAATTCCCCGGAGGATAGGTAATCGGATACCTTTTCATAGCCGCCATAGGGCATTTCCATGATTTGCAAGCGACTCTGGCCAAAGGATAAATGGCCCATCACCCCTTCGGGGCTTTCATATTCATTGTTCGCAAAAATATTAATGATCTCTTTTTCCCTCAGGGCTGCTGCCGGTAGCTCCAGCAATTCTCCGGCGGCTTCAAAAGCCTCCAGCATCAGCGATTGACGCGCAAACTGGTATAAGACATTTTTAGCTAAAATATTATTGACTTCTTCCTCTTTTAACTCAAACCGGTTAAAATCTTCATCCCTGAGCTCCTCAAAAGTCGCTTCGGACAATATCTCCAGGAAATTAAGCCCTTTCCCGATCTTTGGCAGGGGCTGATCCAGCGGTGCCGACGACGGCGCTACAAAATCACTGTCTACCACTCTTTGCTGCTTATCGAGGTAATTAATATGTAGGGCCCGCAAATCTTTTAAGGCTACAGGTAGCTGAAGTGCCCCGTATATGGCATTCATCTGCGCTACCTGCTCGCTTAGCCAGTAGCGCGACAGCTCTTTATTTTCCAGTGCGGCATATTCCAGGCTGTTCCAGATGCTTCCGGCACCCATGCCTATGCGCTGCACATATTCTGTAGAAACCGCATGCTGCGACAGTATATCCGCATACTGCTGGGTAAGGCTGCCGGGAGCCGAGGCATTCATGGTGATACCTGAAGCCGATTCCAGCACCGCTGTAAAATGTGTATTTAAAGCAGTGCCAAAATTAGAGATATTATAAAGCAAGCCGGCATTAGGGTCGCCGCTCCAGTTCATCCTGGAAAAAACACTGGTGGGCAGCACGCCATAAGGCTGCGTACCGGAACGTATGGAGGGTAAGGCACCCCGGCCGCGTATATAATCGGTAAAAAAGCTTCTTAATTGCCGGTTATTCTCCGACCGGCTACTGGTAAAAATCGGTAAATGCTCATTAGCCGCGTAACCCAGGCTTACCTGGAACAATGCACTGTTCAGGCTCATGGCACTGGAAATATCTGAACCTCCGGCCTGGAAGATATGTGCTAAGGTCTTAAACTCAATCCCTAAAGCTTCACAGAGTAATTGCCCGTCTTTTTTATTGCGTTGGACGTACACAGGTGTAAACAAAGGATCTTCCCGTTCTACCGAATGGGACACGAGATTACCTTGCTCGTAGAAAGTATATCCTGCAGCCTGTGTTGCCGTATTATTCGTACTGGTCCCTTGTTTCAGCAGGGCAAAACCATCCGTATAGTGATGATTATTGATCAGGTCTTCCAATCTTTCCTGGCCATCTGCATGGTTAAGACTGGCCTTTACCCCTACTACCAGGATCTTCTTAAATCCGCGGGTGTACTGGCTGTCGGTGATCTGTATTTTAATGCCCAGGCCCTTAGCGATCGCGGCATCAAAGTCGATCATCCATCTTACATCATCATTTGCCCTGAGGTCATTTTCCAAATTACTGTTTTCATCCGAGTCAAAAGAAAGGTCATCATCTTCGGGGTCCAGGCCGGGATCAATACCCAACTTCAGTTCATCCGGTATCATCGCGGTCTGCCTGCTGATCACGTTACCGGCCCGGTCATAAGCGTATACGACGAAGGCATCGGGCATTATATTGCTTACCGGCTGCTTGGTCCAGGCACTTGATTTTGGATTAAGTACCGGGAAGTTACCCAGGCTATCCGGTTGCGTCTGTAACACTACCCAGGCGGCCCTGGGAGCCCCATAACTGCGGGCGACCAGGTCCCAGGCATTTGTTTTTTCCACCTGCTCCGTTGCATCCGCCACTGTTTCCCAATATTGGGTTCCGGCAGTGATCTCATCTTCTGTCAATTCCGGCTCGTGGGTATCTACGGCGATATCATCAGGAAAGATACGGACCCACAATTCCGGGCCGTTCGTTTTAGCAAAAGCAGTTTCTACCCTTACCGGGAAGAAAAGGATGGGGTAACGGTCATTCAGGTTATTAACCAGGTTATTAAAACCACCATTGGTTTCATAAAGCGAAGTCACTAAGCCGGACTCCGTAATATTTGCTTTGCTTATGTTATCTAAACAGGAATGAATATTGCTGATATGTTTATCTATCCCTGATTTCAATGTTTCAATCGAAACACCCTTATTGCCCGCCTGGACGGCTACACCGAGCAAGGCCTGCTTTTGTATCAATCCTTGTCTTTCTGCATAAAGCTCCTTGTTTAGTTGCGCTCTGTTTTGCCGGATCTCACCGATCTGGCTGATCATATCCTCGAACTTTCTTTCCATATGGTAGTATTTTTATTCTTTTACAACTTTAAAAATTCCGGTTCCTTTTATCGTATTAATGTTTATCCAGTATACCCCCGGGGCCAGGTTAGCCAGCCCAATCTCCAGGCTTTGTTGTCCTTTGGTTTCAAGCAGGAATTGTTCCCGGCCCAAAACATCCGTAACTTTTACCCATTGTATCGGCAGGTCTCCTTTGATGCGCAGTTTATTTTTTGCAGGGTTAGGATAAATTGTAAAATGTTTGGTGAGGTCAACACTATTAATGCGGTTGGGTGGCGTAACCGTGAGTACGGCAGCTTCAGAGGTATCTACGCATACGCCCGAAGTAGAAATAGTTCTGTAAGCCGCACCATTATTGGCAGCAGTAAGATTGCTGATACTTAAAGTAGCGGTTTGCACGCCGGAATATTGCCCGCCGTTCGTTAGGTTTTCCCAGTCTGTAGCGCCCATTACCTGCCATTGGTAAACAGCGGAGGAGGAACTACTGCCTGCGGTAAAAGTTGCGGTGCTGCCTTCTTCCCGGCTAATGTCCTGGGGCTGTGTGGTAATACTGTTCGCGCAGCTAATATATTTGGCAAGAATACGAGATAGGGTTGCTGTAGGTCCTGTCCCCAAAGTACTCGTACCAACGGCTATAATACCCCCATCAGCAGCGATATGACCGGACATAAATTGTTCTCTATTATTGGGCAGAAATACTGTCGCAGGTTCACCAAACTCAGAATCAAAAGTTCCATTAGCATTAAACCTGGCTATATATTCCTGAAGGTCACCCCCAGACGTCAAGCGCTTTTCACCGAAGACAACTACTTTTCCATCACTAGGTTGAATATCGAATTTAAAAACATTCCTCCAACTAATAGGATTATACAAAACAAAACCACCTGTCCCAAAACCAGCATCCAGAGTTCCGTTGGATAAAAATCTTGTCAGGAAAGTCCCATATTGAGATGGATTACCGGAAATCCCTGCATCACTTACAAAAACTATCTTTCCGTCTGATTGTATTTCTATATTAGGTACACCTAATGAATAAGGTACATTAACGCTTGCTTGACCATTTATTCCAAAGGAGCTATCAAAAGATCCATCTACATTCAACCGAAAGAGTTTAACTGAGAATGAGCTCCCACTAACATCTAAGGTTACCGAAACAATCTTACCATCAGGTTGAATTTTAGTTCGATAGGTCCCCCCTGAATAATTTAGACCTGATAAAAAGACAACGCCATTAGTGCCATACGTACTATCTATACTTCCATCTAACTTTAGCTTCATATAGTATGGAATTCTTGGAGAAAAGCCAACAGTACCCGATACTAATAATTTTCCGTCAAGGGTATTATGTACCGCCTCATTCTCATGGTCAATTGCCTGGAAAGTGAAAATCCTACTCCCATTATTGGCAAAAGAACTGTCAATGGAGCCATCCGCATTTAAACGGCAAAAAAACAAGCGAAAATAGCTACCGTAGTCTTCTCCGGCAATGACAATCTTGCCATCTGGCTGTACAACAACACTATTAGGCCAGGGGTTCCCAGCAGGCTCATCAAAGGTTGCCGTTCCGTTTACTCCAAATGCGGAGTCCAAAGAACCATCCGGCATAAACCGAAGTATGTGCAGGATATTAATTTGCCGGTTGACCACAACAATTTTACCATCCGGCTGCTGTGTAGATACGGTAGCAAATCCGGGAGTAACAGATACACCT